>Ga0172380_10000618_pt1 | contig 66276 bp, 62 predicted proteins | sample Leawe162metaG_FD_119747 | JGI IMG/M metagenome (GOLD analysis project Ga0172380, IMG submission 119747) | Leachate microbial communities from a municipal landfill in Southern Ontario, Canada - Leachate well 162 metaG | ecosystem: Engineered > Solid waste > Landfill > Unclassified | place... | reverse complement strand
TTGGGTCAATTGCCATCCAGCATTTCTCTTGGCCTTCGCTATCACCGGCTTGTATATGGTCACAGCTGCATTCAGAGGATTGATTGCCAGCGCCTCACCCTTGCGCAGCGAGAAACTGAAACAAGCCGGCCAACTCTTAGCATTGTTGGGTGGCCTCTTTGCTGTGAGCTTACTGAACCCCTATGGCCTTCAGCTCTACCACTATATCGCTGAATATTTGCATGGCACTGGTATTTTGGCTCAAACCGATGAGTTTAAAGCGCCAAACTTCTTATACAATTTCCATGCTTACTGCTTAGCCGTTCTCTTTGCCTTTCTAGCTACTGGCCTAGCTATTGGCATCAAGAAAATCAGCCTGCCATCACTGGCAATGACAATTGTATTTACTTACCTGTCACTATCAGCGGTGCGGCACATGCCCCTCTTTGTTATCGTCGCTTTGCCGGTATTAGGTGTTCTATATAGTGGTGTTCAACTTTCGGCAGAGCGCCTGCCCAAGCTGCTCAACTGGCTCAAACCACTAATCACAGGAGCAGCCAATTTTGATAGCGAAGAGAAAAATTCAAGCAAGCATTTACTGCCAATACTTTATTCTCTAATTGTGATTATCATGGCCTTCACTACCGCCAAGCAAGGACCTGATGCCGTTCTCAAAGCAGGTTTCGATCCTCTAATAATGCCAAGCAAAACCTTAGACTACATTGTCGAGAAAAAACTACCGGCCGTGGGCGGATACAATTTAGATAACTGGGGCGGCTTGCTCTCTTACAAGCTAAACATGCCAGTCTTTATCGATGACCGCGCTGATTTTTACGGTGAAAAATTCTATGGCGACTATGGCATAGTTTGCGAAGCCAAACCAGGCTGGAGCGAAATACTAGACAAGCACAAAATAAATTGGGTGCTCTTTCCTAAAGAGAGCATTCTCATCAAGAAGTTAGGCGAGCGACCAGACTGGTCAAAGGCTTGCGAAGATCAGGCCGCCACCCTGATGACGCGAGCAAACAAGCAAACTGAGCCGTAAAATATTGAGGTTGGAGAGGCCCGAGAAATCATGGCAAAACACACGACAGCTACCAAGACCATTCCACCTGGCCCACCTGGTTATCTGTTCTTCACCGAACCAGAAGCCGTGCGCAATCAACTGCCGCTGTATAACAATGTTTTCGAGCGCTACGGCGATTTTGTCAAACTTGATGGCCTTCCAGGCATCAGTTGGTATTTGGTAGCTAGGGCCAGCGCCATCGAACACATCCTTGTCACCCATCAAAATCGCTACCGCAAACCCGATGTCTTCAACAAGACTTTGGGCTTGCTAGTGGGCAGCGGTCTAATCGTCAATGAAGGCGAGTCGTGGCTTAAACAAAGACGCCTGATGCAGCCAGCCTTTCATCGAGAACGACTAAGTGCGCTAGCAAATTGCATGATTGAATCTACCAAGCAATTGGTCGAACAATGGCACAAATTAGAAGACGGAAGTGAAGTAGACATTGCGGCCGAGATGTCGAACCTGACTCTTACCATTGCCGGAAAAACCTTATTTGGGCTCGATCTACGTGACAAAGCAGAGTTATTCGGCGCCTCTTTGCGACAAGCACTTAGTCATGTCAACAAGAAAATGAACAATCCGTTCACCTACCCGGAATGGCTGCCGACAGAAGAGAACAAACAATTCAAAAGTGCTCGGCACAATCTCTTTCAAGTAGTGGACGAAATAATTGAAACTAGACGCAAAGACGCCGGCGATCGAGGCGACTTGCTTTCAATGCTAATGGCTGCTCAAGACGAGAACTCGGGCGAAAAAATGAATGACGCGCAACTGCGCGATGAAGTGATTACACTCCTGGTTGCTGGCCATGATACTGTTGCAGCAACTTTGGCATGGCTGTACTACTTAGTTGGCTCCAATCATGACGTGCAAGAGAAGCTACAAGCAGAGCTTCAGTCGCAAGTCAACGAGACATTGACTCTAGATGATTTACCCAAACTCAGCTATACCCGCTTAGTAATCGACGAAGCCCTACGACTCTACCCACCAGCTTGGGGGCAGCCTCGCGAAGCCATCGAAGACGATCAAATTGACGGCCATTTCGTACCAAAGGGACGAATCATCGCAGTCTCACAGTTTTTAGCACAACGTCATCCAGACTATTGGAATGAGCCACTAAAGTTTCATCCAGAGCGCTTCTTAGCAGAAGATGAGCTAGCAAAGGAACGGCCAAAATTTGCTTACTTCCCATTCGGTGGTGGCAGTCGCATGTGCATTGGCAACAATTTTGCCTTAATGGAAGCGCAAATAATCGTAGCGATGGTCAGCCAGTTGTTCACTATAGAACTAGCAGCCAATCAGATTATCAAGCCAGATCCGACATTTACATTGCGCCCAGATGGGCCAGTGCGAGTAACTCTGAAAAAGGTGAAATGAAAATACTTTGTAGTAAAAAAATGGAGAACGAATGTCTCGTCGTGTAGTGCTCTATGTAGCAAATAGTTTAGATGGTTATATTGCCCGCGAAGACGGCTCCGTCGACTGGCTCTTCGACCCCTATGCCCATGGCTATGAATTTTTCTATGAAGATGTCGATACGGTGATTATGGGTCGCAAGACCTACGACCAGGCACTAAGCTTTGAAGAAGCACCATATTCATCAAAACGTGCCATTATCTTCTCTCGCACGGCAAAGCCTTCGCCTTATGCTGGTCTAGAGTACACAACCAAACCACCGCAAGACGTGGTACGCAAGTTAAAAGAAGAAGATGGTGGCATGATTTGGCTAGTCGGCGGCCGCGAAATCAGCGAGCTGCTAATAGCCAATGAGCTTGTTGATGAGCTGATCGTCTCTATTCATCCCAAGATTTTGATTAGCGGCATTCCACTCGTAGCGTCAAAAGACTGCGCAGTAGATTTAAAGCTGGTGACCTACGAAGTATTTAAGAGTGGCCTAGTGCAATTGCGCTATGAAATTGTCAAAAAGGCAAAAGACGCCAATGGCGCTAATGACACAAAAGACACAATGAACCAGGGCGAAAAGGAATTTAGAAACAAAGCATTGAAGGCTACAAAAGCAAAAGAAGCAGCTATGCCGAAGACCAAAAAAGTGGCGAAGAAAGCGAAGTGACCACTGAAACGAAACCTACTCTGACATGCGAGTGAGAATGGTTCCATCATCAGCCGATATCTTCACAACTTTGCCAGAGGCATCTAGCTCAAGCTTTGAGGTGCTAGTGCCATTGACAAAGCCCTTCCAGGTCGAGGTCAAAGTGGTGCCATCATCTGAAATTAAACAATTTCCCACCACACCAAATTGAGGCATGGCCCAGCCACACTTCCTACCGCTTTGCCAATAACTATATTTCAGATTATTGGAGCCCATAAAGCTACCAAGTATATTTGGTATTGCTTTGGGTGTAGAGAGTACAGATGATGCAGAAGGAACAGCCGCTGCCGCTGCGGTCACAGCAGAAGCAGGAGCGGCACTTTTGTCTTGCAGATCAAGAGAAGAAGAAGCCTGCACGACAGGCCGGCTGCTCGCAACCTTCACACGACTACGGGCCTCCAGTGTCTCAATTACACTTGCCGGAACAGGCCTTGGGCTCGCCGGTTGAACGGCCAGCAGAAGCTCACCGCCACTCCACTTGCCGGCTTCGAGAACAGGAGTTTGCAAAATACCGCGCTCAGCAGCAACCTGAGCTTCTACATTGGTTTTCAAATACTTAAAGGCATCGGTCAAAGAAGTCTTCTCACCTTGAGCCTTAAATCCGTCTATCAAGGTTTTGGTAAAAACACCATTGGCATAATTCTTAGATTCCCAGCTTGACTGGGTTTTACTACTAGAACAAATAACCGCCCGACCAGTACCTTGAGCAATGGCAGCAGCATCGACGTTGGAAGTTCGAACTAAACCTTTACTATCGTTGGTATCACTGGCACCACCAGAGTGACAGGCGTCTAGAATAATCAAAGCGCGGTTGCAATGAATGCGAGTTTTGACAATATTAGACAATGTTTGCAAATCAATGCCTGTGCTATAGAGCCGGTCTACGGCAGTGTCGTGGGCCACTAAATAATTGACACCGCGCAGGTCTAAATCAGAGGCACTACCGTGGCTACTAAAATAAATTACAACCAAATCATCTGGCAAAGCCACTCTCGGCAAGAATGAATCGCCCAGCAAATCAAGTACATTCTCTTTTGTGGCCTGTTCATTAGTCAAAAGCCTTACATGATCAGGAGCAAAATGACACTTGTCGACAAGAAAAGCGCGAAAGTCAGCAGCATCTTTGGCCGCATACTTGAGATTGATAGCCTTGTCGGCAAACTCACTGACGCCGACAACCACTGCCCATTTGTCGGCAACTGGCGTTGACGAGGCAGGCAAGCTAGAAGGGCTAGAGGGGCTAGCCGAGTTAGAAGATCCAGAAGTAATCGCTGAGCCTGCTGCTTTGGGGGCCTGAGCACTGGCACCTCCAGCCAAGACATTAGTCAAGACAACAGTCGAAGCCGTGGCAATCAACAACAATCTAAACCGCCGAAACACCACTCTTGTCTTCTCCATAAGAAAGGCTGGCTAATTATAGAGGCAATCTGCAAAATATTGGCAATGCGTTACCGCCGATGTTAGAACAGCAGGTTTCATCGCATGGGATGCTGCTGGAAAAAAGTCCATATCACATCTGTCGCATTGATCCGATTCGAAGTCTTTCCTACCATGTGTTCTGGCAGCAAGCTTTTGCCGCCAGCCCATGTATGGCCGAGTTCGGCGACAGCTATATATGCAACCTCAGCCCCATTTTGATCTGGACCGTAAGACTCAGTGTGGACACCATTCACATCACTTACCTTTGTTGGCTTTGAGGTGGAACCGATTGCTGACAACCACTTCTGTATAGATGTACGGACAGGCGGCTTTGCTTTTGCGCGCACGTCATCACTGGCACCATTTGCAAGTTTTGGTTTCCCGCCGTCGATAAGATTCAGCGGATCGGCAGTGCCAGTGATGTAGCACATCGATACCGGCCTTTTTAAGTGGATCGACTCTAGCCAACACGCGCCAGCGACAGGTGCAATGGCAGCGATCCGACTCGACAGTTCTGCACCGACTCGAAAGCTCATACTCGCTCCGTTGGAAAAGCCAGTGACGAAAATCCGTCTTCTGTCTATGGCATAGCGACTAATAAGATCGTCTAACGTAGCGTTGATAAAGGCAACATCATCAACCGCTTTTTGCTCAGAATAGAAACGACCAGAACCATCGTTCCAGAGCTGCGGATTGCTGCTGAAGTGACTAGCTCGTGTTGAATCAGGCGGCACTGCATTGGGAAAGGCAACCACAAAGCCCTCACTCTCTGCCTTTTCCGCCCATCCAGTTTCCCAAATGGCGGCTCGTCCTGTGCCCCCGCCGCCATGCAACATAAGCACTAGTGGTAGTGCCTTTTTCGAATCGTAGGTGGATGGAATGTAAGCAACGTATGTCCTTCGACCATCATGTGTCACCAGCGAAAGTGAAAGAAAACCAGACTTCAGAACCTTCTTCTGCGCCGCGGCGGCTATTGGCGAATAGCACAAAACCACGATCAGAAGAACGAAACTGATCTGTATTGATATTCGCCCCTTCGCTACCTTCATGGCTGGATTCTCCCAATCTATTTGCTTCCCCAAAACTGATACGCATTCATGGGGGAAAAGTTCCATCCAATTGTCTTCCTCTAAAAACGGTGGCGAATTATAGGGGAAATAGGAGTGCCGGTGGAACAATAAAAGAAGCAAGGAGGCATAAATGGATTCTATTTCATACTACGTTATAGCTTTTCAACTAGTTCCGGTAGCTCTGGCACTCGCCAACTGGCTATTAAGCCTGTACTTTGCCCCCAAAAGCAACGACTTTATCGCCGACCTAAAACAGCTTTGGCCCGACTCACTGCCATTCTTAAAGACGCAGTGGCCCTTTGTAGCTGTCTGTATGCTGGGGTCAAACCTTAGCCAGGCTCAGATCATCTCAAATGGAAGCGTCAAAACAGAATTTAGCTTTGGCATAGTTATTGCATCGCTTGTATCTGCTGGAATATTGCCCATCCTTAAGCTCTTCTATGTCTCTTACCTGGCTGCACCAAAGTATCCGGGTCGAGTAGCAACCATAGGCATTTGGAGCGTCCTCCTTTATGTGATGGGCGATTGGTTTATTTCTACCCTCGGCACTCTGGGCCTAGCATTTCTCGTGGCTCCGGGTCTAGTCATACTGGTTAGAACTTGTTTGTTTCTGCCAATCTATGCCCTTGAAGGCCACCGCCCATTAGCAGCTTTTGAGAAAAGCTGGTCACTAACGGCCGGGCACTATCGGCAAATTAGTCGCTACCTAGGCCTGCCCACGATCTTGTTTGGAATTCTCATGCTCAGCCCGCAAGTTGCAACAGTGATAGCAGCCACTGGACACTATCCCATGCAATATTCTTTACCGATGGTTGCCGCAGCTGGAGCCGCGAGCTTGGCTCTAAGTATGATTCTTGCCGGCCTCACCTACAAGCTTTATGAGCGACTGTCGACTGCAAGCGACAGGATATCTAATGACTAACTTACTGTCACGGCAAAGGGGCACAATAGATTAAGTACGAGGTGCTTCTATGGATATCGCCAATCATATCGAGACCGCAATACTAATTGTGCCAATTGTTTTGGCCTTCAGCAACTGGGCATTGAGCCTGTTTTTTGCCCGCAAATCAACAAACTACCTTGCATTTGATCTCAAGCAGCTTTGGCCCGACTCACTGCCATTTTTAAAAGCCCAGTGGCCCATTATCACTGTTACTTTAGCCGCCGCAACCTGGAGTCAACTTCACCCAATACCAGACCTGAGCGACAAACCAGAACTTGCCTTAGAAGTATTCTTATCTACTTTTGGTTCGTCTGGAATTCTCTGGATATTGAATCTCTTTTATGTCTCATACCTAGCCGCACCCAAATATCCAGGCCGGGTGGCCACAATTGGAGCATGGGGTCTAGTGATGTACATCATCACTGACATGGCTATTGTCACTTTCGGTGCTTTAGGAACAATATTGTTTGTGGCACCGGGTTTGATTATTTTTACGAGGAGTTGCTTGTTTCTGCCTGTCTACGCTATTCACGGTCACAAGCCACTCTCTGCTATTAGGCAAAGCTGGGCTCTTACTAAGGGCAATTATTGGCTAGTAAGCCGCTATATTGGATTACCGATACTTGTAATGATGGCATTGTATTGTTATCCAGAGTTAGTAACTAACTTTATGCCTGCTGGTACTCAGGATGCCATTAAAAATTGCCTTCCGCTAGACGCCGCATTCACATCAGCGGCACAAGTGCTCAACATTGCTATTGGCGGCCTTTTATACAAGCTATATGAGCGACTCTCAACCGCAGGCACGATCTCTATTGACTGACTAACTTACTATCAAGGAAACGATTGATAAAGGGGCACAATAGAATAAGTACGAGGTGCTTCTATGGAAATTTCCGAGAAAGTGAACACATCGCTAATCGTTTCAGTCATTGCTGTCGCTATGGCTTGCACCCACTGGGCCTTGAGCCTGTTTTTTGCCCGCAAAACAAAGAATTACTTCGCTGTTGACCTCAAGCAGCTTTGGCAAGACTCACTGCCATTTTTAAAAACCCAATGGCCCATTGTTACTATTGCCATGATCGCCGCAAGCTGGAGTCAGCTTCAACCGGTAGCAGAACTGAGCAACAGACCAGAGGTTTCTATAGCTGCAACTTTATTAGCGTATGGACCGACAGTGTTAACGTGGATACTAATGCTCTTCTATGTCTCTTACTTAGCCGAACCAAAGCACCCCGGTCGAGTAGCAACTATTGGAGCAACGAGTCTTTTACTGTACGTCATTGCTGATAGCATGATTATGACTTTCAGCTTGATAGGACTAGGAATTCTCTTGGCACCAGGCCTAATAGTCGTTGTTAGAAGTTGTTTGTTTTTACCGATCTATGCCATCCATGGGCACAAGCCTCTGTTGGCCATCAGACAAAGCTGGGCCCTCACCAAAGACAGATACTGGCTAGCGAGCAGCTACATGGGCTTACCAGCAATTTTGCTTATCTGCACAACCATATTCCCCATGCTCGTGTATGACGTTTTTGGTTCTTGTGCCCAGAATTCAGCTAAAAATTGCGCGCCCCTGCTCGTGGTGTGTGCATCATTGACTCAAGTTCTCAGTCTTGTTATCGGCGGCCTTTTATACAAGCTTTATGAGCGACTGTCGGCAGCAGAAAATAACAGATTGAAGTGGCAGTGAGGTATTCATGGATCTTCTTTCGAGTGGCACTACTTTACTGGCTGCGTTCCCAACGGTACTCACTGCAGGCAACTGGTTATTGAGTCTCTTCTTTGCGCGCAAGGAACGCAATTATTTGCTAACAGATTTAAAGCAACTCATGCCAGCTTCGGTGCCATTTCTCAGCACACAATGGCCCTTTCTAATCTTCTGCTTCGCTGGCTTTGGCTTTGCACAATTATTCCGTCATGGTGAAGGTGCCGGCATTTCAAGCTCATCAAATACCTTAGGCCTTTTACCGGCGATGGGCGCCTTGATGGCCATCGGACTTATGCCCATTCTAAAGCTCTTCTACGTTACTTATATGGGTTCAAAACATGGCCCGGGTCTAGTCTCCACCATCGGGATTTGGAGCGTCATGGTGTACATATTCGCAGAAACTCTAAGAGTCTCCCTAGGCTATGCCGGTCTGTTTTTATTTATTATTCCAGGCCTGCTCATAGCTACGAGAACAAGTCTATTTCTACCAGTTTACGCCCTCGAAGGTCACAAACCGTGGGCCGCGATCAAGCGCAGTTGGTCGCTAACTGATGGGCACTACTGGCTCGTTAGCCGTTACCTGGGCCTACCAGCTGTATTCCTCGCTCTCGTTTCGCTCGCGACTTCTGGCTCATCACACTTCAAAATGACTGGATACCCAACAATCGGATGGATGAGCGCCATCGGCACATTTACGATTGCGTCCACAATGATGTTGATGGGCATGATCTATTCGGGGCTCACATACCAGCTATACTCACGGTTAACTGAGAGTAGCGAAAGCAGTGGAAGCAAAGCTAGTTAGTTAGACTTGAAGGGAACAATTGATGGACAAATCCGAACTCGGAATTCTAATTGTTACGCTCTTTTTTGTCATGCTCAACTGGGGTCTGAGTCTCATTTTTTCGCGAAAAAACAATTTAGACTGGCAAACAGATTTACGCCAGCTCTGGCCAGAGTCAAAATTCTTTTTCAAGGCGCAAACAATCATGCTGGCGCTCTGCATAGGTGGCATGACATACCAAATAACAGCAAACCCCGAAGAACTAGTTCAACCAGCAACACACTTGGGCCTGCTGGCACTAGTCGCCAAATTGTCGCAAGGTATTCTGCCGATTCTCCAGTTGTTCTACATAACTCACCTCGGCTCCAAGACGAATCCGTTACTAGTCTCTACCATCGGCATATGGACAGTGATTCAATTTGGAGTTGGTGAATATATACGAGACTTGTTGTCACTTTTAGGATTGATAGTTGTTATCGCACCGGGATTCATCATCTGGTTTCGCTCAACTCTCTTCATGCCAATCTATGCCCTTGAAGGCAGGCAGGTAGGCCACGCATGGCACCATAGCTGGGAGTTAACCGAAGGCAAATTCTGGTTGGTTAGCCGCTATCTTAGCCCAGTTCTAATGGCTAGCATGGTATCAACCATCTTGCCAAACTTAGTGCATAACATTTTCACTAAAGTCGCCTCTCGGTCACAGGGAATCACGGACAGCCCTTTGTGGCAAATACTGGTACCAATAGGAATAGTTGGCGGCGCCATTTCTGCAACAGCGATTATTGGTCTTGAGCTAATTTTCACCGGGCTTCTATACAAACTCTATATTCATCTAAGTGGACGAACTGAAAACGCTGAGTGATCATTGTTCGCTGTCATCTTCTACTATCCAAGCATCACCAACAAGCCTTTTGAATATCGTGCTGGCATCACCCGGCTTTTCTAGCCTATGAGATTTACAAAGTTCTTCATAGTCAGGGTTACCGGGTAAAGAAACTGAAGCACCATGTGCTTTGCTGCCGTTCGGAAGCCATTGAATTATGTCTCTATTGATAGACAAGTCTTGTTGCATTTCAGCCCACTCTTGCGCAGTACCAAGCAATGCTTCTCGATCAACTTTGAACTGCGCCGTCTCTTCTGGTGTGTTTCTCGGTCCACTCAAAAGTCTTTCAGTGAGCTTCTCTAAACGATCTTTGCGAGGATCATTATTTGCCGTCATCTTGCACTACCCAAACTCCATCAACTAACCTTTTGACAATGGTGCTGGCATCTCCAGGCTTCAGCAAATTATGGGATTTGAGCAGAAATTCGTAGTCCTCATCTCCCGGGGCAGAGATTGAACTTCCGTGCCCCTGAGTGCCATCCAAGAGCCATTGCTCGATGTTTACTGCTATGGATAAATCCTGCTGCAATTCCGCCCACTCAAACGTTGTACCGAATGCAGCCTCACGTTCGGCTTTTAGACGATTGGACTCTTCAGGCGTATATTGCGGGTCTTGGGACAGCCTATTTATTATTCGGGTCAGTCGGTCCTCAGCAGGTTGGTCTGATACCATCTCTAGAACTCCTCCATTAGAATCTGCAGACAGAGCGGAAAAGCTACTTTCATCTTCAACGAATAAGGATTATTCGAAGTTACACCGGTTGAATGAGCGTACATGTCTGAAAAAACTTCGTCGCGCGCTACCGCCAACGTCTTGAATTTAAGTGACAATCGCAACTCGTCCAACTGCTCAGGGCTAAGCTTGTCTCGATCGGCCCTGAACGCCCGTATGAATTCTGGTCTATCGGACAACCAATCACCAAATCGATTAGCCGTGGCATTGAATGCATGACCGAATTCGTGCCGCAGCATAAACAATAAATCGTCGTTCCTGCGCCAGTCGCCCCTACGTAGCACTTCCTCAGCAATGTAGATGACCTTTCGACTTGGTTCGTAAATACCTGCAGTTTTGTGCTCTAGTCCAGGCTTTACATCATCAATTCTTCGTACCGGTTCAATTCTAATACCATTTCGTTCCAGATACCTCTTCTCAAATGGGTCTAGCGACTCTATCACGCGCTCTAGCTGCGCTACAAATGTCTCTGACGGAGGGAATTTCTCGATTGCCGCTCTCGCTTCTGCGTCGGCATCTCGTATTTGAGGCTTCGCTTCAACTAAGTCATCGGCATTAGATGCAGGCGATTTGCCGGGCAGTTTCGCAGACTCACCCAAATCATCAGACATCGAAAACAACGCAGTATCTCGTGGAGACTTAGGCTCACGGGCATTGCCCGGCAGCTCCCGTGGAGTTCTCGGTATTGTAATGCGCTGACCATCCGGCGTTACGGCCATCTCTTGCGGCATTAATTCGTCAAGCATATTAGAAATGAACTTGCCTGCTTTCTCTCGTGCTCCGCTGCCTAGTTGGCTGGCATCGGCTCCTAGTTGCTCAAGCGCTTCGGTCACTTTCATGCTCTTCGCTAACTTGGTTGTGCCAAAACCGACAGCTAGTCCCGCTAGATTTTCGACCGCTAGCTTGGCAGTTAGCTTACTCTTTTCTTCTGGGCTCATGGCCTGCCATCGCTGATCAATTTGCTGACCAAGCCAGGCGATATCTTTGAGTGGTTTGGCGTAGTCACCGGTTGCTCCAATGTCGCCAAGATAAGCGTCAGTGACCTGCCAAAGGCGCACTCCACCTACCAACACTTTGCCAACGACTTCGCCAGCTTTCGCCGCCTTGTCGGCGGCTCTCGGGTCATTATCCATCACTTCTCGACTGAACTGAGCGACTTCACATACCGCCTGACCAAGACCCTCGACGCCTTCTGCCAAGCCGACTAAGCCATCACCTACACCAGCAACTGTACCGACAAAAGTGCGGAAACGCTGATGGTCAAGTTCCTGTTGATAGGCTGCAATTCCAGCACCAACTATTTGCCCTTGTTTATCTAGGGGCAGTGAGGCTATTTTCTCCAACACCGCCTGTGGAGTAATAGCGTTTTCTACGACCCGCCCCTTGAGCACATAAGGCTCATTCGGTAATGCACTTTCAATTACTGCATCTTTTGCTGCGCCCTTTGTTAGATCTTTTGCTAGGTCTTTCTCAGTCAGTTTGGTTTGGCGCGATACGGTAGCGCCAAAACCGATAATTTCAAGTGAATGATCTTGATCGCCCCCAGCGCTACCACTATGTCGGTCTGGATTAGCATTCTGAATCTCGTTAACCTTGGCGACATCAACATTACGCTCAGCTGCGCCAAAGGCTCTCTGCTCGCCTTTATCCGCGCGCTGATCTAGCGGCCTTTCAGCTTGATCTATCTTCTTTTTAGACTCAAGTTCTGACAACGGCAGCTCCGGCGAGGATGAGTAATTATACTCGCCGGAGCAGGGTGCCGTATTGCTACAATTATTTCTCTAGACTGTTGTTCTCGTAGCTATTTGGCTTGATAACTTTGCCTGGCTTAGGAACAGGCTTGACGAAGGGTTCGCCAAATTCAATTGAATCCTCAACCTGCGGCTTCATTGGCTTTTTGATACCACCATCATTACTTTGATTTTTGATCGGATCTTTCACTATATCTTTGATCGGATCTTTAAGGCCGCCGTCAGCAGGTATCTCTGGTTTCAATGGTGGTTTTCCTGTTGGCTCTAGCGGGACTGGCTTTCCTGGCATGTCCGGAAGAACTTTGTAGCACTCCTTGCTAAGGTTACCGTAGAGATCGGTGATGACAATACACTTTACGTTCTGGTCATTAGGGATGAGATTTTGTCTGTCAGAGCTATTAGATCTGCCGCTCCAAGCATCCGCAGCCATATTATTCGCAGCACTATCATGCTTATCAATTGCTGCTGCCATACTGTCGCCTTGTGGATGATTGCTTACTTCTTTCACGGTTCTTACCTCTATTAAGTGTTTTCAAAAGTTGCAGGTCATCGCGGAGTTTTGTACTTCGATGACGTTGCCTGCTTCATGCAAGCCAATCTAAACGAGAGTTGTTACGGCTCTGTGATTGACTGCTTTTAAGCCCCAATAAAGGCACCAGTGAGAAGCCCCTAAATTTCCACAAATCGACGCTAAGCTGATTTTGTTGGCAATTTTTCTAAGGAGCACGATATGTCTAGAGACCACGCAGCAAAGCACCACAGCCGCGAGAAAGAACCAAACTCTGACTTTATTGTCTCTAATTTTGAAAAAGAAACGAGTTCCGGTACTCTTCACGCTCTGACAGAACTGCAAGAGCTCTCGAAGAAAGACCCCAAAGCTTTTGCCAAAGTTTTGGAAAAAGTGAACGCCAAGGTCGACACATCATATTTATCTATTGGCCCTGACGGCAAAAGCCGAGGCGATCTTGAAATAGTTGGTTTTGACAAAGGCGGTAGTTTGATTCTGAAAGATAAATCTACCGACGAATTGTTCGACCCACGCGTCAATCTAAAGAACGGTATTCTTGAAATCCGTCGCCCAATAATGGAAGACGAGCAGTCCAAGACAGCTTTCCACGAGCAGCGCTATCTTGCACCGATAGAAATTAGAGAATTCAAGCCATTTAGACAAGAGCAACTGAACGCTGACTCTATGTATACCATTGAGCCGAAGCACGCAGCCAAGAGAGCTCAAATAGAGTATCCTGGCGAGCCAAAGGCGGCAGCGAGCAGAGACTACATTGAATATCCGCGATAAACACCACTAGCTGCGGCCAAAGAAAGAAATACAGGGCGAAACTAGATAGTCTTTTGCTTTCGCTCACTCTATAATCTCTAGAGGTTATGGAGCGCCAATGTCAGCAGCTTTCGAATTTAGCTATGCGTACCCTTTCGAATCGGCTATTTCTACCGAGGGGAATCAATCAAACTTGCGCCTAGCTACCTTTGGCGGCGCAGAGAAGTCTCCATATTTCTTCGACGGTTACTTGGCTCACCCAAAGACGACCGCTGACCTTTTACTCACGCTTTCAGCGATATCAAGAACCAGATTCTACTCACCTGGCGAAATTAGAGAACGCCTTTTGGCAGCAGCAGATCCAGTAGTCACCTGCGACGGCACACAATTGAGATTCGAAGTTTTCTCGGTCTGTTGTGGTGGCTATGCGCGCCTGGACCTAACCGATACAGCAATCGACGGTAACTGGCTTTCCAAAGGTACGACCAATGTTGACTTCAATCCACCAATGCGTGCTGCGTTAAGTACAGTATTTCACGGTGACAAAGCCGGATTAAAAATCGGAGACCATGGCCTTGAGCTAGTAAAAGCAACAGAGAGCGTCACTGAGCGAAAAGTTAAGTTGCCAGTGCGTTGGCTCAAGAGCTTTGTGGAAGTGCAGTCTTATCAGACCGAACTAAAACTCATAGCAGAAATTGCACCACTAGAACTGGCGAAGTTGTTACACACGCTCCCACAGCAGAATATCTTGAAAGCCGGCTCGATAACCTACCTCGTACCTAGCGGTCGATCCATGCGATTGAGCCAAAGACCAGCGCCAGGAGCGGTAGCGATTGGAGCAATTAGCCGTCTAAAGATTCTAGAGCCAATTTTAAGATATGCCAAAAGCGTTAAAATCTACGGCAGCGCTTCCTCCATTAGTGCATTTGAACTCCTTCTGCCACAAGGCAAATTTGTTCTAGTACTCAGCCCGAACGCCGCCCGGGGATTTTCTGGCGAAGGACAAGCTCTTTCAGATTTAGTGCAAAAAGTCGACGATAGTGCGCTTGCAAAAGTGAAGGCAGCTCTAACTTGGCAAAGCAAGCTAAATGTTGAGCAAGTAGCTCGCGACACTGAAATCGCTATAGCCGACGTTAAAAGTGCCCTACAGATACTGGGAACGAGAGGCCTTGTCGGCTTCGATATCTCTGAATCTTGCTACTACCATAGAGAACTACCATTCAACATTGATCTTGTCGAAGACCTTCATCCAAGAATCAAGAAAGCAAGGAAGATCCTAGCGGATGGCAGAGTGCGTCTTAATTTAGACAACCGAACAACAACTGCATACGTTACTGGTGATACCCTTCAACACGTTGTAGATCTTAGCGGTGAACCTACTTGCACTTGTCCTTGGTACAAACAATATGACGGCAAGCGCGGCCCCTGCAGCCACATTATGGCGAGCGAAATGGCACTTCTAGAACACAACCTAGAAACGGACTCTGCCACATGAGTAGCAGACTTAGCCCTGACGATGTCGAAGCTTTCCTTCGAGACAACAGTCAAGAACAAGTGTTCGAAACCCTTGCACAGTTAACGGCAGAAGACAGAACAGCGCTGGTGCCTAAGTTTCGACAGATGGCCAGCATTTATCAGTTTAGACTTAGCAGCGCGATCCAAGAAGAAAGAATAGAGCTATCAAAAGCTCAGCGCGGAATACCTGCCACAGAAGAGCCAACGGCAAACCTTGCGACAGAAAGAACCAAACTCTGGCTCAGGCCAGCAATTGATAGATGTGCAACGTGCCTGCTCTTTTGTTGTGAATATAACGAGCTAAAAGAAGCCGGTCACACGGCTGTACCATCAACAGAATACGCAGTTAAGGTAATTGCTACGCGAAAGCCAAAATGGATATCGCAGTGGTGCAAATTCATTCTCGCAGCAAGGTCTCATACCAATTTTTTCACTGTATATAGACTAGAGCAACTAGGCTTAGTCAAACTAAAGCACGACTCTAACTACCTAGCCTGTGCAGCACAGAGCCTCACGTCAGTCGCAGGCATGGCAGACTTTATTGCAGCAAGCCCACAGCTGATCCAAGATGTAATAGATATACTAAAAAGCCCATTGTCACTAAGGGCGATGGCAATTGCGGTTTCGCCCGACAGTAATGCAGCGCCGCTAAACGAACAAAAAACATCATTTGTAGAATTCTGCTCTGAAGTACCTAGTCAGAACGAACATGCAAATAGATGGCTCAATTGCATTCAATTTCTTGCAGAGAAAAATATAATTACCAATGACACTGTTATAGAGTCAAGCTTCAGCCAGCTCTTCAGTGCCAGCGAGATACCAGAAAAGAAAAAGAATTCTTGGGCGCCAAGCGAATCTACAACAGATTTCCTCATTGCACTTCACGACAGAATCGCTGTCGACAAAAGCAACTTGAGCAACCGATATATTCCTCTAATTGCAGCGTCAAATACAGCGATTGCATCGTATGCAATGAACAACTTGCTCAATACTCCGACAGACAAACTCGTACTAACCAATGTACTCTCTTACCTCCCAATGGTTTTTAACACACGCTCAAAAGAGCTATCAGACTTAGCATTCAAACTCTTAAAAAAGCTAGAACCTCGGGCAATGGAGAAACAAGAGCTATACGACGACTCGGTTCTATCAGCCCTAACTCACAAGAGCGGCGTCACACACAAGCAAGCCCTTAATCTCATCCAAAAGATGTCACTGCTAAAGAACTCAGAAACTCTGAATAAATTTGAAACACGAATAACTTGGCTAGAAGGTATCAACAGAAGTAGAGCTCGCGATCTTCTTGAAGCTGCAAAGCGTGAATTAGCAAACACAGCCACTAAAACGCCAGATAAACAGCTGTCTGAAATCGGCCAAGGAGCGCCACTCTTAAGCCCCGTATTCGATTGTGCGCCCTCGATTACCCAAGCAATCGAAGAAATGATTGCTAACAATTTCAATGCAAAAGATGCACTTAGCGAGCTTGCTGGATTTGACCACCTTGCACAAACTTATTCGGCATCAGAGCGAGATAACAATAAACTAGCCGACGCCATTCTCAAGCCAATCGATCTGTACTCGTTCGAATACCCTCGTCTTAGCGATAGCACAAGAGTGTCACCAATAAACGACACTAACGACCTCATTATTGAGGCCACTCGCGCGATAGCAGGCAAAAAGACCGCTGAGGAAACCGAGCAAGTAGTAGACGGAATAGCCAGAATGTGGAAGAACCGGCCAACAGATTTCACTGAAAAAATGGCACCTCTAACCAGTCGTTTAGAAGCCGAAACTCAGACTCAGTTCCAGCTTCGTGGAATTTCTCTACCTCTATACCCCCTGGTTTTCTCATGGTTTTTCGGACTGCCGATCACGCAATACAGCTGTCATCCCTTTGCTACGGTCTGGACTGCGCGCATAGTTTGCTTGGCAGAAAGAATGCGACAGGGTCTAGAGCTGCCAATGTTAGCCGCACCTACACACAAAGGCGGGTGGATTGATCCCACCGAATTAGTGCGAAGAGTTAAACTATATCAGCAGTCGAATCGACTTTTATTCAACAGCCTAAAAGGTAGTTCAAAGTTCGACTTTCTTAATCCACTAAAGTCATTGTTCAAAGGCAGCGATAATGCCTCTACTGAAATCTGGGATTCCATCGAAATGACGCAAGCACTTCTGCGCATTGCACCAGACAAACAAGCAAGACAAAAAGCTCTCAATCAATGCCATGAAATTACAGGCGAAATAGCACAGACAATGAAGTATGCACTTGGAAGTGGCTCAATTGATTCAATTGAACTGCCCTATTTCCAAGTTGCCGCGCATAGGGCAAGAGATCCGTTTACTTCCTGCAAAATCAAAGGCGAAGATCTCGGGCTGCCAGACACAGCTGAAGTGGCAACCTATATATTGAACAAGGAAGCATTTGTTAACTCAAGAGCATCTACACAGGACTCACTTAATAACGCGATAAAAGTTCTAAAAGTCACGCATAGCAATATATACAAAACCTTGTACGTAGCACGCAATGCCCCGAGCGACAGACTCAGCCATATTGCAGAGCTCGTGAGCCAAAGCGATTACTACTATCTCTATCCAACTTCAATGCTCCATTCCTTCTATACAAACATCTTCGCCCCTGATTTTCAAGAAGACTTTGTTTTAGTTTGGCCATTGAACATGGAACCAGTCATAAGCAATGTAGCCAATTTGTGCTTTCAATACATAAACAGCAGCTCTCAAAGGTGGCTCGGCCAATGGGATTTTCTTTTTTCACCAGATCTCACCCTGGCGAAAAACGGATCGTGGCTTCTCTGCTTTGCCCTAGCGAATAATAGTAACGAAACAGCCAGACTAGCTCTGGATCTGGTAATTGCAGCAGTCGATGAAAACAGAGCAGATGCTAAGGCAATTGGCAATTGCATAGTTGAAGTTTCAGACGTAATGTCATACAAGCCATCTCGTCTCGTAAAAGTGCTGCGTGAACTTTCCAAAGTGTCACCACTGCATGCACTCTTCACCTGGGAAATGATTGAAACAGTAGTGAAGAAGCTCAAAGGTAGAACCCTTACAGTCTATCTCGAACTAGCCCTTGAGCTTGTTGAGGAATACGGATTCGCCCTCACGAAAGACAGCGAGCAAGAACTTGCAAACTTACTTAAAAAATCAAAGCCGGCAATCCTTGTTGCAAAAATGATACAGCGAAGCAAGGAGACTACAAACATTCAGAAACGTCAAGAAGCATACAATCAGGCAACGCTTCAGAGCCTTCAATCTCGGTTAAATCGACAGCAGCGCTGGGCTTCAAGCTAATTTCCAAGTACCGCCCGCAAGAACATCTAGCATCTACGAGAGCCTCGGCTAACCCGCGCTCATTGGTCCAGTTAACAAAAGCAAGAACACTTTCGCTTTAGTCGACTTCGGCTCGACACCAGATATGGTGATAGTAAATTTGCTATCGGCAATCTTTTTCAAAACAAAATCTGCTGGTTCTTTAAAGTCACTCAGCTCTCGACTCAACCTGTCGGGAGCTGTTTTGTTAATCGAATACACGACAGTCCTAAGAGCATCACTGCCGGGCTCGACAAACGAAACAATCGAAGTCTTATCTTTGGCAAATTCGCAAAGTTGATTCGAGGCACAATCGGCATTACTTTCGTTGACGATACTCGTATCCAAGACTTGCCAAAGATCGGGATCGCCGGTGACATCGGCAAACAACAGCTTCATGCGATTGGGCAGGTCATCGAAAGCAGCTGAAGATGCAAATCGGCTTTTAACTTTGTCTGTATTTTCTTGCTTGTTGCTGACTAAAAGATGCCTTGCATCAAGGGCCGTGGCGTACCAGGAGCTTCCCTCTCCCTGCCATTCCATCGGCGTAGCTTCAAGGCTATGGTGATGACCAGGCTTTCGTTTCTGACTATTCTTGGCCAGCTGAACAAGCTCTGGAGAGTCTTTCTGCAGAGTGACGATGAGATTCTTCGTCAACACGTTTGCATCATCAGATTTTGTATCATGCGATTTGGTCTCAGAAAGTTCTACATCAGTAATTATTTGTACTAGCTGATTGCCCTTCAATAAATCATACAAATCACTCGGCGCACTCAGTAGCGGCAAAATCGAAGAAGAAGCCAACGATAAATTCATCGACGACGAAAGTGAGTCAGGCTGGCTAGGCTGATCCGGAAGAGTTACTGGCAATCTCATGGCTGAAAGAAAGACTGCCTTGTCTAATTGCAGACTCGAAAAAATGTGCTGGCGGTCAGAATTAGAATTAGTTAGCCCTTTTAGTTGAGCCTGTTCAACAGAATCAGATTTCCCGAGCGCTTCTGCGGCCAACGCTGGCGACTCAAAAGATCCTGACAAACTATCAACACCAGACAAGCTATCAGCACTAGATGAAAGCAACAAACAGCCATAACTAGCAGCGCAGGCAGAAATTGCAGCGAGTAATCTATTGCGAAATTTCGAGCTTGTTGACAGTTTTGAGCTTCTTGAAATTTTCATGGATCGCCAAAATATTGGAGTTATCCTGTCTACTTCGAAACCTCAAAATTTAGGTTGAATGGTTCTGATTTGGAATGATTTGAACTGCTGGTCAAGGCAACGTCATCGCCCACGGTTTCAAACGAGAAATCATCCACCCAAGCCTGGCCGGCCCCGTTCAGCATCAAACCAAAGTCTATATAAGTACTGGTGTCTGGCACCTCTACTACAATTTTGTATTGGGTCCAATCAGTAACATCGAGAATTGGGCGGTCATCCATATTGTCAAAACAGTTGGGCTTGGCATTGGTGCTGGTCCAGTCGCCGGCAATACGCAACCAAAGCTGAGCGCGCCCGCCTTGACAATTACTCTTGACCCAGGCAGACATACGCAAGCGTTTGCCCAAGTAGGGCTCTGGCGAAAACCCTTGACTAAGATAAGCCAGTGGCCGTGCTTCCGGCACAACAGATTTCAAGTAGACACAACGGGTGCCGCTATGTTTCACCTTCTCGTCAATGCCAGCGTCATAGTCGTCGCTGTTTGCTGAACTAAAGGTCCACCCTGGAGGTAACTGTATTTTCTTTGTCTTTTTCATCGATACCGCTAATGGTCGCTATTCATTTTTATTTTGCCGTGCCAGACAATATCAAACCACAATGTTAGGCCTGTGAAACCATGTCAGGGGGCAAATTGATTTTAGGAAGCCACCTTTATCGGCAGCCGATAGCGCACGGCCTCAGAAATATGCTCCATCAAAATATTTTCACTACCAGCCAAATCGGCAATTGTACGGGCCAGACGCAATATGCGGTCATAGGCCCTAGCCGAAAGATTAAACTGCGACACTGCCCGAGCCAAAAACTCCTTGGTCTTTTGCTCGACCTGGCAATACTTATGCAGTTCTTTTTGACTCAAGCTACTGTTGAAGTTAAATCCACCCGGTGCACTGTTTGATATATTGCGCAGCTTTTGCAGATCAACAGCCAGCTCAACTCTGCGACGAATGGATGCAGAGCTCTCCTCTTTAACTTCGCCAATTAACTCACTGACATTGAGCCTTGAAACTACTATTTGCAAATCAATACGATCAAGAAATGGCCCAGATAATCGGCCCCAGTAGCGCTCAGCCTGAGAAGAAGTGCAGAGGCAAAACTTGACTGGATCGCCGCGGTAGCCGCAAGGGCAGGGGTTACAAGCGGCCACTAACATGAAAGATGCAGGATAAGTAAGTGTTTGCCCGGCCCGCGAAATCATCACTTTGCGCGACTCTAATGGCTGCCGCAAATTATCGAGGTGAGCCCTTGGAAATTCAGTCAACTCATCGAGAAATAGCACACCAAGATGACTCAACGAAATCTCGCCGGGCTTAGGCCGAGCGCCACCACCAACCAAGCCAATGACAGAAGCACTATGGTGCGGATTGCGAAATGGCCTCTCCGCTACAATATTGCCGCGCTCGGTGAGCAGGCCAGCTACGCTCCATAGCTTAGTCAGTTCAATTGCTTCTTCAAATTCAAGTGGCGGCATAATACTAGGTAGCCGCTCTGCCAACATAGACTTGCCGGAGCCCGGCGAGCCCACGAGCAAAATATTATGACGACCAGCAGCAGCGATCTCGAGTCCCCGCTTAGATTGCGGCTGACCTTTGACGTCGCGAAAATCTTTGTGATGAACTACATTAGCGGCAGCCCGAGCAAATTGTTCTCTGCTAGCGCCTTCGTATATGGTGCCATTTTCTAATGACTGAGCTATTTTAAACACTTGCATTAGATGCGACACTGGATAAACTTTAAGCCCCTCTACAAGCGCTGCTTCTTCAGCATTTCCTTCTGGCACAACTATGCCACGTGCGCCGTTTTGACGAGCGGCCACGGCAATAGGCAGCACCCCTGATACTGGTCGCACAGAGCCACTTAGGGACAATTCGCCGATAAACCACAAATTAGCAATGTTCTCAAAGGGCATTAATCCGGTAGCCGCAAGAATGCCGGTGGCAATCGGCAAATCGTAGCCAGGTCCCTCTTTACGAATGTCGCATGGTGCCAAATTGACGACCCATTTTTTGCCCGGCGGCATCAAGAACGAACAAGCTTTTATAGCGGCCCTAACACGCTCTTGCGCCTCCTTCACAGAGGCGTCCGGCAGGCCGACCACACTGATTTGCCCAAGACCTTGGCAGCAGTCGACCTCCACCTCTATTGGGTGAGCCTCTACGCCGTGCACAGCACCGGAGAATACTCGAGCAAACATAATAAATCCCCCTATATCCCGCTTTCCATTTCCAAAATTCCAAATTCAAAAAAACCGCCCACATTAGTAGCAACGGAAAGTCGGTCAATTTAGTTCAATTTCTCCGGGTTAAAATCTCAGTTTTTTTTGTTACAGGTCTTTCCCTTACAAATTAGGTGCCAGGATGCTTGAATAGAGTCAATCTAAATGAGGCAGGATGATGACAGAAGCCAAGACTAACCGACCAGAAACCAATCGAACAAAAGGCTGCAATGGAAGTCTTTCGGCCTTCTCGCCCTTGCAAACATTCAGTAGATTCACCATGCGGTTAGCGCTTCCAGTAGCTTTGCCAATCGCCCTTCCGATCGCCTGCACAATGGCGGCAATGACAATCTATGCCGCTCAAGCAGAGCCAAGCAAAAATGCACAGGCAAATCCGAATCAAAACGCAGGCGCAGCGGCCACCCATACCTATGCCGACAAGCAAAATGGCTACAGCATTGATTTCCCTAGTGACTGGAAGACCAAAACAGATCCAATTGTGAACCTAGTCGCGACTCCTGCCGCGCAAATCAAAGAAGCGAACTCTTTTCCTAATGTCAAAGTCGTTGCCCGTTCGCTGCCTTCAGGCGAGACGCTGGATACCATTTGCGATAAATCTATGAGGCAGTGGGCAACACTCTGGCAAGTGCAGTCAGATCAACACTCACAAAAGGGCGGAACGCCAACGCGGCGATTGGTGTTGATGCAAATAATTCCCCAAGTCAATCTTAGAACCAAAGTTCTCAAATCTTTTGCCGTCAGTGGTGACAACTACTACATAATTTCTTGCGCTGACAAACCAGAGCATTTTGAAGAATCGAAGAAGACATTTGAAGCCATTATTGATTCACTCAAGCTTGGCCTGAAATAAGCGGGCATAATAAAGCAACAGCGTCTATGCAAGTTTAAGAGTGCAGGGTTGGTCGAAATAATGAACGAAGCAAGCACCCAGACCTGGGATAAGTTTATAGAACGACTTGAATCGGGAGACATAGACAAAGACATCAAAGAAGCTTCAACAGCTGCTTGGCGCGATGTTGTAGGCAAAGTCAAATTATTCTCGGAGTTGATGGATTGCACAATACAATCGTACACAGCCAGCAGTTCTTCAAACACGCCCTCCAGCTCCGCGGCGCCAAATAGCCAACCCAAGTCGAAATTCGTCACCGAACTAGATGCTGCATACGAAGCTCTACAAACGCAATTAATTACAGTCAGAATGGCTGTAGCTCAAAGCATCGCCTCAGAGAAGCAACTAGACGCCCAGATTTCGAAAAACCGCGAGTTCGTGAAAACCTGGGCGGATAGAGCCACTGAAGCGGAGGAGAAGGCTCAATCAAGGCTGGTAGAAGTTGCAAGGCAGCGACAAGAGGCCTACGAAAATGCGGTTGCTGAACTAGAACAACTGTTAGAAAATCACAAGCTTGAGAATGAAGAATTGACTCTGCATAGGTGCGAACTAGAACTAACCATACAAAGAGCATATGCCCAAATAAAATTAGCATCCTCCAAAGAGCAGGCATCGAAAGCTATGGCAGAAGCAGATCAAATAGCCGCCGATTTACTGGAAAAATTGAAACGACACGAAGAATAGTCTCGCTGCCACAAATTGACCACAGTGGTTTGATATCTTCAATTCACCCCCAGAGAAAGCGCCCTTCTAAGTTGCTCGGAAGCTCTCTTCTCAGTTAAACGGAGAATATGACGATGGGAACGAACCTCGAATCATCAAATTTGAAAGCAGAGACGACCGACAACCGTCCAATTCAGCCAGAAGAGCATCAAGCTCCATGGAGTCAGGAGCTGAACCTACAAGGGAACATTGGATTTCGACCGTTCGAGAAAGAGCCCAATTTGAAACAACAAGGCATGTTACCAACCCTTGAGCTTATTGCAGAACCAAGAGGAGTTCCCGATACGAACGGCGACAACACTAGCTATGCCGATGATACTCGCAAGCAGAGAGATGCCGCACAATGGAAAGGCGACAGCATTCAATATGCCGACGGCACTCCCAAACCAGGAGATCCCGCGCACTGGAAAGATGGCGATAGCCTTCATTATGCAGACGGCACAGCCAAACCCGGAGATCCTGCGCAATGGAAAGGCGAAAGCACTCGATACGAGAATGTTACAGAGAAGCCGACTGAGACCATGAAGCGATAAAGTCGACCCTAAGATTCAGAATTAGAATCTTCAACCGGCTTTTGGAGATCTTCTAGCTTTGGAATCTCGCGAACTAAAACGCCGTCGCGCATAACAACAAACTCAGTCCCAGTCTGAGCCGCCAATAGGCGAGCGCGTTTAGATGCCCTTAGTAGAGCAATCATCGAGTTTTCCATATCGGGATCTGGATGATTCGTTTTATTGGCTTCCATTAGTTACTTCCCTCTTCAATCAATAATGGCACATCTCCGCTGTTATTGTAAAAGCGCCAGAAATTCACTTCACTCTTATAAACGCTCTCAAAATGATCCAACCCGGCATAGAAGCGACGCCGCACCACTTCATCGGGCACATGATGTCCTCCCTGCGCAACTCGCGCAGCTACCCGCGAAATAGCCTCTTCTGAACTTTGCAAAGCCAAAAAAAACAGTTTAATTTGATAATCTTGACTGCGCCAATTGCGGATCTGTTTCAAATAGCCCTGTCCGGCTAGGGTTGTCTCGAATGCGAAATTGCGCCCACGGGCAACGTAGTCACGAATTTCTTCCAGCATCAGTCGACCCGCCTTGATTGCTGCAATGTCTGGCTGGAAGGGCGACAAACCGGCCGCAATTAAATCAGCATTGATAAACACAGGACAATCAGCCTCATTGGGCAAGAACTCACGAGCGAAAGTAGACTTACCAGCCCCATTCGGTCCTGCAATAATCAAAATCTTCTTTTGCATAACTCAGTGCAACTACTTAGTCTTCAGCGCCGCTCGACCAGCACCCTCGACTTTATTGAGCACAGCACGAGCGTCAACATTATCGGGATGCTTATCTAAAATCACGTGCAATTCGGCTATAGCATCAGCTTTATTGCCTTGCTCATTTAAGGCAGAGGCTAGGCCTATGCGGGCATCATTGTTTTCTGGTTCGATTTCTAGTGCTAGTCGCTCTTCTTCAATCTGAGCATCAACATCGCCCGACAAGCCCAGCACCATCGCTAGCTTATGGTGATTTTTATCACTGCGATCATCCAATTTGCAAGCACTTTTATAAGCCTCAATTGCTGTTGGCAGATGGCCACGCCCTAGCTCAGCTTCAGCCAAAGCGCAGAACGCCCGAGGTTCGGTAGCATCTAAGGCAATCGCTTCATTGGCCTGAGCAAAAGCCTTATCGAACATAGATTTCTTTGCATAGGCTTCTGACAAAACATAATGGGCAATGGCATTTTTAGGATCAACTTCAATGGCTTGGGTCAAAATTGAAATAGCGTCATCATAGCGACTACGCTCATTTAAAATAACACCAAGATTGTTCAAGGCAGTAGCACTCTTCGGTTCACTCAAAAGAGCTTCGCGATATTCATGCTCAGCTTTTTCATACTCATTCATTTTGAAATATTCGTTTCCTCTTATAAGAAACGAAGCAGCCGTAGGCCGCAATTGCTGACAGCCAGTGAGCGAAGCGGAAGCGCCGCCCAAAACTAACAAAAGCAATGAGAAAGCAAGACTGCTAAGTCTCGTCTTCTCATTACTATTTGTTTTCTCTTTCACTTGAAGTTATCTCAATCATGCTTGGTTTTCGCGGTCAGACTTTACATTTTGACCGCACCGTATTTTCAATTAAGCGTCGATGCCAGCCACAACTTGGCCAGCATGCTGGGCCGATATTTTCACTTTTGGTGGTTCGTTCAACACGGCCAATTCTTTCAACTGTTCTGGTGACGCCAGCGATGGTGCCCCAGTCATAGGGCAAGCACCAGATTGTGTTTTTGGAAAAGCGATAACGTCGCGTATTGACTTGCAACCACAAAGCAACATGATGATGCGATCGAGCCCCAGAGCGATTCCACCATGGGGTGGTGCGCCTGATTCAAGAGCTTCTAGTAAGAAGCCAAATTTCTCAGAGGCTGTTTCGCGATCTAAGCCAATTGCTGCAAACGCTCTGGATTGAAGTTCTTGGGAGTGGATACGAATAGAGCCACCACCAATTTCACAACCGTTATAAACAATGTCGTAAGCGCGAGCCCGAGCCTTTTCTGGATCAGACTCTAGGTTATCGAGATCTTCTAAACGCGGTGACGTGAATGGATGGTGCACAGCCATAAAGCGACCTTGCTCATCGTCATACTCGAACAGTGGGAAGTCAACCACCCAAAGCAAACTGTGACTATCAGGGCTGATTAGGTCTAGTTCTTCTGCCAGTTTCAAGCGGAAGCGACCAAGCACATTAGCGACACCTTTAACAGTATCTGCCACCATCAAGAGCAAATCGCCATCTTTGGCTCCCGACAATTCTTTGAGCTTCTGCATATCGGCAGGGCTCAAGTGTTTGTCTAAACCAGATGAACGATTAGCATCTTTACCGAAGGCAACCCAGGCCAAACCTTTGCCGCCAACCGAGCGCGTGTATTCATTCCATAAATCTAATTGCTTGCGCGAAGTGCCTTCGCCTTTTCCTTCAAGCACAATGCCTTTGAGCTCACCACCAGATTCGGCCACTTGCTTGAAGACCTTGAACTCACAATTGCGAGCCACCTCAGTCAAATCTTTGAATACCAAGCCAAAACGCAAATCGGGTTTATCGCTGCCGTATAGGCCCATGGCATCGGCATAACTCAAACGCTGGAAAGGCGGCTTGATGTCAATTCCCGCACACTTAAAGGCATCAACCAAGACGCCTTCAGTTACCCGCATCACTTCATCTTCATCAACAAATGAAAATTCCATATCTATTTGGGTAAACTCTGGCTGTCTATCAGCTCTCAAGTCTTCATCACGGAAGCAACGAGCAACTTGATAATACCGATCGACACCACTAATCATCAGAGTTTGCTTGAACAACTGCGGGGATTGCGGCAGAGCGTACCAATTGCCTGGATTCAATCGACTAGGCACGAGGAAGTCGCGAGCGCCTTCAGGAGTAGCTTTGCAAAGAATTGGAGTTTCAACTTCAATGAAACCTTCTTGGTCAAGGTAGCGACGAATAGCCTGACTGACACGGTGACGCATCACTAGGTTGCTATTCATCTCTGGTCGACGCAAGTCAAGATAACGGTATTTCAAGCGCAATGCTTCATCAACCTTGTCGCCTTGATCAAGTTGAAAAGGCAGTGGCTTGCAGGTATTTAGTAACTCGAACTGTTCAGGATAGATTTCGATAGACCCGGGACCGCTTTCCGACTTAGCAGTACCCTCGGGACGCTTGGCAACCACACCTTTGATAGCAATGACAAACTCGTTTTTCAAGTCGACGAAGTGCTTGTGTATCTCTTTATTCTTATTAGGGTCAGCAATAAGCTGAACTTTGCCTGTAGAGTCGCGCAGTTCAACAAATATCAAACCACCTAAATCGCGCACCACGTTGACCCAACCAGCTAGGCAAACCTCTTGCCCCGCTAACTCAGCGCTCATCTGAGCACACTTGTGATCTCGCTTAAGACTCGAGCTACTCACTATCCAACCCCCTGAACTCCAAGAAATTCCAATACAATCCGACAGGAAAGGCTCATTGTATCGGACTTTAGGCCCGTTCATGCGCCAAGGAGGCCAGGCTGTTACGAATTGGAAGTAGTCAAAATTGAAGAACGTTCTATACTAAATATAGAGTGTGAGAATTTTTACTATCCTGTCTTGAGTTAAAGAGTCAAATTCCAATGAATTTTCTATACGACCATCTTCCCAAAATTGGCATCGGCATTCTTGTCATCATTGTTGGTTTTTCCTTTATATGGAAAGGATGGCAAGCTTGCGTCATGGGCCGCTTCAGCTACTGGGCGGGCTTCTTGCCCTTCACCCTTATATCTCCGTGGCTGGTTCACTTACCCCAAGGCAAACGCTCTTTGGTTAAGACCAAAGAAGGCATGTTGGCTCACGTACTTATCGGCCCCTCGTTCTTCTTGTGCGCAGTGCTTTGCATCTGTGCCGGTACCGACCTCGTTGGCCTACCAGGAACCAAAACTCTAAACCACATCATCAACGGTGGCGACGAAGCCAAACCGACCTCCATCTCATTCAACGAGAACACCGGGCGCTATGACTTCCCCCTAGCCAAAAGAGCCAGTGCGAAGTTCTACAAACAAGTATTCGAGCACAGAATACAAGAAGACACCGACTTCTTCGGTCGTAAAATCGAAAAAATGCTGCCTGATGAGAGAACGAACCTAGACGGCCAGAAAGTTTCCAAGAACAAATATGACCGCTAAGTTGTAAATGCCCTCTCCAACAACGGCCTCAATCAAGCAAAAAGCCCTTAACTGGGCTTTTTTCTTAGGATTTTATTGAGTTTGCCAAAACCTTATGCTCTATTTAGTTAAGTAGTGTCGCGGAAGGCCCACCGGCGCTTGTACGCGCTAGATTCCAGTGCTACCATGACCTATCGAGATATCTTCAGATATCTTCTGTATAACTACTATTTTTCAGAACAAAATCGGAGGTGAATTCGTTTGTCAGAGGTCAGAGTAGCCGAGGGTGAAAGCATTGAAGGCGCATTGAAGCGCTTCAAGAAGAAGATTCAGAAAGCTGGAATCTTGTCAGAGATCAAACGCAGAGAGCGTTACGAGAAACCAAGCGTAAAGAGAAAGCGTAAAGCTGAAGCAGCAAGAAAGCGCCGCTCTTAACATTCACCCATGACCATCATTCGAATTCCACATTCTAATTGATTGTTCCTAAAGCCCCGAGCAGTAAGCTGCTTGGGGCTTTTTGCATGCCGCCTTCCGTATCACCCAAGAGTGGCCGCCGCCGAACGGGTTTAATCAAATTTCCCCTCCGCCGAGAGTGAAAATCTGCCGACCGGGGAATAGTTGAATCAACAAAGACCAACAAAATAGATTGACCAATGCTCTTTGAAGCGAAGTCTATTGGCCTTATCAATTAGGTAGTGGTGGGAGATTCTGAGATGGCAACTAACCAAAAGAAGCAGACTAGCAAAATTGTTTCAGTCAGCACCGATACCCTAAAAGAACAGCTCAACAAAGCCTATGATGGCCGGGGTCATAACAGTAAACTGATGACAAACGACCAGAGACAAGGACTATTTGAGTACCTCTGGGATCTTAAAGAAAAGGCTCTTATGGAGCACAGCAAGTCTGTTGAGGTACCGAGCAATTGGCTGGAAGAACTAAACGAAAACGGTCAAAGTCGCCGCAGCAATTAGCCGTAACTTCTGCAATAGCCTTTGCTATAGCTTTTGCCCTCTCCATTCAGTTTCAGGCTCAAAACCAACCAGCCGTGGCAAACACGGCTAAGACACTCAAACAGCGCCTTTTGGTGCGTGAACAAATTCTACTGCAAGGCCACGCCAACCGGGCCAACCAAGCGTTGATATGCAATATCGAAGCACTGGCAAATCGTTTGCCGGTGCTTCTTTCCTATGCGCTCTCCCAAGGCACCCAGAACCTCAACGAAAACGAAGCACTATTGCAAGACCTAGATAAAGTGGCCGGCCCCAACCCTTTCGAGCAAGAGCCTCAACTCAAAGCTGAACTAGAGCGCAGCAGAATGGCGCTAGAAGCCGAAGGCGTGGGAAAGGTCAATGATGGTCTGCGACAAAAAAATGTGGCAACCAGTCGCAGTCGCGCCTATTTCTGCAGACCCACCATGATTCACCCCACAGAGCCTCTACGAACCATAGATACATTGATAGTTGAAGAAGGCAGTCGTTGGCCCGGCACCATCAATATATTGATCGACTGTACTGGCAATTATGTAGTTTTTGCCACTGGTCTAGATGGCCGCCAGCTTAAACAAGACAATAAGACAATCTGCAAAAGCGGTCACCTCAAGTGATTCGAGAGTTCTACAAAAACTCTACCTGATCTAAGTTCGGGAGGTCACCCAGTCGAGATCTAGGCTTATCCCCAGGTGATAACGGGGAGCTATTCGGTACTCTCGTAATAGCAAACCTCTGGTGGAGAAAGAACATGCAATCGAATCATCTCACAAGGCTACTTGTGGGAGGGACAACTCTTGCCCTCCTGAACGCCGCACTATCAGTATCAGTAATGACACAACCGGTATCAGCAAGGGAACTCGTCGCTAACGCTAACGCAGTCAATGGAGCAGGTGCCTCAGCAGCAGGCGCCAGTGTCAACACCAACGCCAACACAAATATGCCCAGCCGCCAATCTAGGCAGCTGCGACGGGCGAATCGCAATCAAAATCAAGGTCAATATCAGAATCAGACTAATCAAACTAATGAAACAAACAAAACAGGCCAAGCAAAAGCCAATGAACAGGCCGATTCAGGCACACTAGTGGCAATGGCCTCTGGTGGCACGCGACTAGGCAGCTGCCCGCTCAAGCATACAGATGTCCAAACTGAAATTTCAGGGTACATCGCCCGAGTGACAGTCAAACAAGTATTTCAAAATCCATTCAAAGACAAAATCGAAGCAGTCTATACATTCCCCTTATCTGAGAATGGCGCTGTTGATGAAATGCAAATGAAAGTTGGCGCCAGAGTAATCAAAGGCAGCATCAAGAAGCGCGAAGAAGCTAGACAAATTTATGATCAAGCAAGAGCCAATGGCTACGTTGCTTCACTGCTAGACCAAGAGCGTACAAACATTTTCACTCAATCAGTGGCCAACATAGAGCCTGGCAAAGAAATTGAAATCACAATCAAATATATAGAGACACTGCCCTATGAAGCAGGCAAATTTAGCTTCACCTTCCCCACCGTGGTAGGGCCAAGGTTCATCCCTGGAGAGCCAGTAGGCAAGTCGAGCGGCGGTTGGTCTAACGATACCAATCAAGTTCCTGACGCTTCTAAAATTACACCAAATGTAGTGGCAGAAGGTCAGCGCGCTGGCCACGATATTTCAATTGATGTTCACCTCAATGCTGGTATGCCAGTCTCGCAAATTTCGTCCAAACTGCACGAAGTACAGGTGCGTAATACTGGAAGCGGCCAGGCTGACATCAGCCTCTCAGACAAAGCGACAATTCCTAATAAAGACTTTGTATTAAGCTGGAATGTCGCAGAAGACACCCTAAAAAGCGGTTACGTTACTTACCGCGACCCATCAGCCAAAGATGGTGCAGGATACTTCACCGTGATGTTGATTCCGCCAAAGAGAATCACACCCGAAAAAGTAGCACCCAAAGAAATGGTCTTTGTCATTGACTGTTCCGGCTCTCAGAGTGGGGCACCACTGAACAAAGCCAAAGAAACTATGCGCTACATTCTAGATCATATGAATGCCAATGATACATTCCAAATCATTGCCTTCAACAGCACGCAATCACAATTCGCCGATAAGCCGCAGCCTGTTAGTGCTGACATGAAAGCCAAAGCTCGCCACTTCATCGATGCCCTGCAAGCAAATGGTGGCACATGGATGGCCCCAGCCGTCGAGAAAGCCTGCGCTATTCCAGCTGATGGCAATCGACTGCGTATCGTCACTTTCATGACCGATGGCTACGTAGGCAACGACTACGAAGTGATGGGCATGATCAAAAAGCTCAGAGGAAAATCACGCTGGTTCTCCTTCGGCACCGGCAACAGTGTCAATCGCACCTTAATTGATGGCATGGCCAAAGAAGGCGGCGGCGAAGCCGAATATGTACTTTTGAACAGCTCAGCTGAAGAAGTCGGCAAAAAGTTCTACGACCGCATTTCCACTCCGGTACTGACTGATGTTGAAGTAAAAGTAGATGGCGTGACAACAAAAGAAGTCTATCCTAAAGAAGTTTCTGACGTTTGGGCAGAAAAGCCCCTCTACTTTAAAGGCAAATATATCAAAGGTGGCCAGGGAACCATTGTCCTCAAAGGCTTTGCTGCAGGCAAACCATATGAGCAAAAACTGAATGTACGCTTCCCCGAATCTGATACAAAAAACCGCGGTGTAGCTTCAATGTGGGCACGGGCTAAAGTAGACAGACTAATGAGCGAAGATTGGTTCGGCGCCCAATCAGGCCAAGCCAACAAAGAAATCAAAGACGAAATCACAACCGTCGCCCTCGATCACCACATTCTCACTCAATACACATCATTTGTGGCTGTTGACGAAAGCAGAGTGACCAAAGGAGACCCAGCCAAAACTGTCGACGTCGAAGTTGAGATGCCTGATGGTGTTTCAAGGGAAGGCGTGTTCGGCAATAAAAACGACGGCAGAGTAGTGGGTATGCTTCGACCGATGACTTCGCTACCGGCACCGTCAGTGCGTGGTTCAAGGTCCAGGGGGTTGGCATTCGCCTATGGTGGCTCCGCTGGTGGTGGCGGCAGCGGTGGCGCCGGAGGACAAAGCTATGGAGGGCAAGCACAGTTAGCCAGGCGCCAAATGGCAAGCAACAGCAACTATCTCCAAAGCTTAGACTTTGGTTCAGCAGCGACGAAGCTAAAGGGAGCCCTACCCAGCTCTGCGCGTACATCCGACAAAGCCCCTCATTCACTCTCACTAGCAGAATCTAGCAATGGCCCAGCAGCCGCACCAGAACCGAAGGCAAGCGAGAAGAAAGAAGTGGTTGATCAACTGAAAGACAGAGAAGCCGACAAAAAGGCCGATAGCGATGATGCTTCTAAACTCAAACCAACAAAAGAAGAAATCTTCAACACTAGCAAAATGTCCAATTCACTGGTGGCAGAGCTGATAAGAACAGGCAAAAACAAAAATGCCAAGTTAAGCACACAACGCCAAGGCGACCAATACCTATTCACTCTGACGCTAAAAGACCTAAGCGCCGAAATCGAGAAATTATTGAAAGCACTCGGAGTTGATATCGTAGCGAAAGAAGCCGCCAAGACTGATGCTCAAGGCAAGAAAACAACAGTGGTCAAAGCCTTTGTAAAACTCGACAAACTAGAGGCTCTCGCCAAACAAGATTTCGTTTTACATATCGACCTTGCTTCGGACCGCAAGTAGAAACTGTAATCTGAAAACAAAGGGCCGCCTGCAAAGGCGGCCTTTTTGTTTGTTTCGAAATTGCCAGAGGACATTCGTGCGTTAAGCCAGGCGCTCACAAATCTCAGCGCCAACTGACAAAATCCGGCCGGTAATTTAGGGGCAAGGTCTCTGACATGCTGCAGCAAGAGCTTAGTGCAAATAACTTACCACGCAGCGAGGCTGACTGTCTTTATCAACACTCATACGACGCTTCGATTTTCGAGTAAAATGAGCATTTTGGTAGTCGGAAATGATGCCAAGAATCGGAATTCGCTATAGGAATCTCAACATGAAAAAATCCAAAGTGCGATCGATCGCGAGCAGAATAGCTCTCGCCCTTCTCATGCTTCCTTCTTTTGCGAGCTTCGCTCTCGCCCAAGGTCAGTTTTCAGTCGGGCAGAAAGTAATGTACAAACCAAATCAATTTCAAGAGATTTGGGAAGAAGGTACTGTCACCAAGGTGCTTCCTGAAACAACTCCGGGACTGCATCAAGTTGTAATTCGAAGCACCAAACCGAACCCATACAATCTAGCCATGCATGATGAGGTCTCATACGAAACCAAATTCGTAAAACCGGCCGGTGGAGAAGTTCCTGAAGGTGGCACCATGCTTGGCGGCGGGGCGGAAGCGGCTCGGCCCGGCACTCAGGCTGGTCATCGAGAAAGCGATTATGGATTCAAAGTAGGACAAAAGGTTCAATTCAAAACGAATCAATTTCAAGACAATTGGGAAGAGGGAATAGTCACCAAAATCATCCCACAGAGCACGCCTGGGCTCAAACAGGTACTAATACGCTCCCTGAAGCCGAGCCCCTACAATCCAGCCATGTTCGACGAAGTGGCCTATTCAACTGAACACGTCCGAGCCGCCGGTACCGCCAACCAGCAGGCACTAGCGCAGCAGCACCAACAAGCGTCGAAACAAGCACAACAGTGGCAACAGCCACAAGGCTTGAATGCCCCGGGGAAAGCACCGAACCTTCCCGGTCAACCGCAAGCTGCTGGCGGCGGCAATGTAGCCGATTTGTTCGGGAAATGGTCAACATTGCAGGTTGGCCACAATGTCGACACCCTCACGGCAGATGGCAAGTACATTGTGCGCCAACTAGAGATAGGAGCCAAGAACGGAGACCTTATTATTAAACCCGATCACACTTATACCTGGCTCAGCGTCAGCGAGGGCCCAATCAAGGGCATGTGGCGAGATGCAACACCGGATGAAGCGCGCAGCGGCTGGGGCGGGCCGTCGATCCGACTGCTCCACGCCGAAGGTGGTTGGGATTATACGGTCAGCAAGCGACCACAACAGCCTGGAGGCGGGAACTCTATCACGCTCGGGACGAATGGCTATCAAGTGAACGCCTATCGTTAAGTCGATTAGGCCTCTTTTTGTCCAATCAGATTAGACAAGATTGCGTCGACGAAGCAATTCATCGGCGCAATTGCTAGTGCAGGAGTAATTTCTTCCATAACAACTAGGTCAATAAAGTGCTGTCACTTAATGTCGGGCTCAACAAGTTAAACAAGGTCATATGTAAGAATAAAAGACATAGTAGATAGTGAACAGTCGCTATCCACAACCAGGAATCCAGTGCCCGAAGAATCGCCCTATGCCGTCCTAAAGCTTCCCGACTACAGATTGCTGCTCTTTAGCCGCCTGCTAGTGACCATTGCTGTGCAAATTCAAGGAATAGCTGTCGGTTGGCAGATCTACGAAATCACCAATAGCCCACTCGCTCTCGGCTTAGCTGGATTGACCGAGGCCATACCTGCTATCGGAGTGGCTCTTTATGCAGGCCACGTAGCCGACATTGTCGACCGTCGCAAAATTGTGCTCTGGGCCGTAGCCTCATTAGTCGTGAGCATGGCCATCCTCACAATTTGCACATTGAGCACCCAGCACAATCACACTCTCTTAATCTGCATATTCGTCATCATTGCCTTATCTGGAATATCCCGCGGTTTCTATGGCCCAGCGATTTTCGGCATCGTCTCCGACATCGTTCCCCGTCCGCTCTTGGGCAATGCCGCAGCCTGGAACAGCACCGTCTGGCAATCATCAGCAGTAGCTGGCCCAATATTAGGCGGTGTGCTCTACGCCTGGCTGCATGCGCCTTACACCTACTTAGTATCAACAGTGATGCTAGTCGCTGCCTTCATCAGTTTCTGGCAAGTAAAATCTCGCACGGTCATCACTCCGAAGAAATACGAGAGTGTTTTTGCCAACATCAAAGAAGGTCTTGATTTCGTCTTCCACAACCAAGTAATTCTCGGGGCCATGGCCCTCGACCTCTTTGCCGTTCTCTTTGGTGGCGCAGTGGCACTGCTGCCAATTTTCGCAAAGGAAATATTTCACTGTGGCCCCGAAGTATTGGGTATGCTCAGAGCCGCACCATCAGTGGGCTCTATGGTAACAGCAATAGTACTTACACATCGGCCCATCACTCACAATTCGGGTAAAGTATTCATGCTGGCAGCAGCTGGTTTTGGTGCTTGCATGATCGCCTTTGGCCTCTCTACTAACCTCTACCTATCACTTCTAATTCTCATCATCAGTGGTGCCCTAGACGGCATCAGCGTCTGGGTGCGCAGTACAATCTTCCAACTGCAAACACCAAACGAAATGAAAGGTCGCGTATCAGCGGTGAACAATATGTTCATTGGTTCTTCAAACGAAATCGGTGAATTTGAATCAGGTGTCACAGCGAAGTTTATGGGCCTGGTTCCATCAGTTGTATTTGGCGGAATCATGACACTAATTGTGGTGCTAGTGACTAGTATCAAAGCTCCGAAGCTAAGGCGCTTAAATATTCACGAGCTCTACAAAGAGCAGAGCGAAGAGCTAGCACAGAAGAACTGAGTTGGCAGCGAGTCCGATACCAGGCGCGGCCTGCTTAGTCAAGCAGAAGGGCGCGCATAGCGCCCCTCTTGTAGAGGCTCAGACAGTCAACCAAGAAGCTTCTAGGAGATTTGCCCAAGGCTCGCAGTGTCTCGCCATGATCGATAATGAATACACAACAGATTGCCAGAAAAACTGCACTCCAGAAAAAGTAAATTGCCCTTCGAATCAGCCAAGAGAAAGGCCGCATTTCCTTGCGCATGAAACTCCAATGAAATTTCAGATGAGCTATCTCATCGAGCACAATCGATGAAAAAATTGTGCGCAAAGACTGATCGGGAAGCCTCTCAGCACAAGCTTTATAGAAGCATTTGCCGACAATCTCAGCTGTCAATATAATGAAAATTTCGGTCTTGAGTCCAAGCAGATGGCGCAAGCTGACAAAGGCATAATCTGACCAATGCCAAATAATTAAATAACCATCCATCAATTCAATAATGCGTGCCAAGACCAACGCGTGACCATTCTCTTCTTTAATGAATAGATCGATGCAGTGTTCATAAAGCGGGTCATTTAAAGTTTTTGCGTACTTGCGCAAATGGTTGCCATCACCAGTTTCACCAATTTGAAAACGCTGCAAAGATTTGATGATTGGGACACGAAGAGAATATGGAATATCTAAATACTGAGGCCAAACAAATGAGTGTTTATCCTTTTTATTGTTCTCGAAATAGGAAAGCCAATAGGCTGATGAAAAAGTACTGTGGTCGAAACCGGCCTTGGTTCCTGCATTAGGAGCACCTCCATCAGTTGGATGGAGCAATCGCTGTGAAGTCATCCTGTAATCCTCGCTCTCGCCGTCGCTATATAGGTCGTCTACTCTTGGACATGCATAAAGTTTTGAGCGCTCACTACGAGACTAGCAGACGAGGAAGAACAGAGAGGTAAACATACGACTTGCTTTGATCGCTTCAAACAAAAAGCGAGTAAAGACAAAGAAGATCGATGTAAGCCCCGCGATCTAATTTCAGCAATTGACTTAATCTACAAGAACACTAGCCTTCCAGAGCTAAGCCCTGAAAGGCTTTCAAAGATTAAGCGATTCTGAAAAAACGAGTTTAGTGCACTATTTGAGATAGATAAAATTTGAAGTGCCACGAGCTGCACTATGAAATATTGGACGATGCCAAGCAACTAGACCTTGGATGAGTGAGAAGTCAATTCCTCGACAACACGGATCAAGCCGATCAAAACCTCTGCCAGCTTTTCATAGTTGAGTTTCTCAGGAGTATCTTGCTTATCGTGATAGTGCGGGTATCTATAGTTTGCAGTGTCAGTAATCATGAGGGCTGGGTAGCCAAAGCGCCAGAATGAGTCTTGGTCAGAAAACCGCACACCAGAAATGAACTCTGGTAATGAGATCCCTTGAGACGGAAACTTCACACCGGCACGAAAAGATCTCAAAGTTCGCTTAAGAAGTGCCTGCGATTTGAGATTGGAAAGAAAAAGAAGAAAGTTACCGGTGTCTGGACAGAGCAAGCGCAGCAGCGGATTCGGAAAAGACTGGCTGCCAGGAGAGTCGCTGTAGTAGCCAATCGTCTCCAAAGATAGCATGGCCACAATATTGTCTTTTCGTTCATGGCAGAGCTTTGCGTACTGATAACTACCCATCTTATCTGTATGAAAGAACGGTGGCTCTTCGTTGGTGAAAGCAACAAATCGTACAGTGCAAGGAAGTTCTCGATTGGCAAAATGACGAGCTAGTTCCAAAATAGCACTGACACCGCTGCCATTGTCGTTAGCAGCAGGGCAATCGTAGACTGAGTCGTAGTGAGCACCGATGACCACAATCTGCTCCGGGTGATCAGAACCTTTTATCTCAGCAACTATGTTTCTGGTAGTGTGCGTAACTTTAGGAAAAACCAGAGTATCGTTTTTCTCTTCATGGCTTTTAGACGAAAGCAACTCCACATCGTACTCTTGCTTATCAACTAAATAACCAAATTCGCTAAACTTGTGCTCAATATAAGCTGCGGCCAACTCTAAATTAACGGGTGCGCTTGTGAGACTACGACAGCCAATCTCGGACGCTAATACAACTACGTGTTCACGAAGTCTCTTACTTAGGCCTTCTTTAAAATTGTCTGTCACCGTTGCACCTTGCTGGTAGAAAGCAAAGTCTAACTAACGAAAACAGGGTTGTCCAGGAGCCAGTGAGACAAGCCTTGACTGACAGTAACACACAAGTTACCATCAAAAAAGCGCAAAAGGTAACTAGAATGACATTAACGCGTGATTTCAAAGAAACCATCGTTGCTCGCGTAACACGCGATCCAGCTTTTGTCAGAGCGCTACTTGACGAAGCCAGCAGCCTATTTCTCAACGGCGATCCAGAAACGGCTCGCTTGATACTTCGCGATCTGGTGAATGCCACCATTGGCTTCGAAGCTCTAGCAGCTGAAATGGAAACACCAGTAAAGAGCCTACACCGCATGCTTTCTGAGCGTGGCAATCCAAGCATGAACAACATAGCCGCCATTTTCAAAACCGTAAGCAAAAGTCTGCATGTTCAGATCAAAACAGGCGTGGTGGAAGTAACTAAACCGAAAATTTAAGCTATTCAACTCAAAAACTTCGTAAATACCGAGGCGGAGAATTCGACCCGGTGAGGCATTATATTGTTCCCCCGTGCATATAGGTCGTAGCGTGGACGCTTCTGACTCATCGAAAAATTCGAACAGCGACCGAGCATTGTTCAGCTAAAAATGGACGGCCACAAAGAAAAGAACGGCAAGTCTATTCCTGAAAACTGGGGCGGCACAGCCTTCATGGTGTCAAAAGAAGAAGACTGCCGCACTCTGCAAGCCGCTAGAGATAGTCGACAGCAAGATGGATCGAGCCAACGTTCCAGCCGTGGCCATCGGCCAAGCTTACACTTCTGGTGGCTTCTTTGTCGCCGAAGGCACATTCGACGGCATCAAGAAGCGCGGCGACGCGCAACAAGCACCCGCGCCATTACCGGGAGAAGATGCCGCTCGCGACGTGCAAGTGCTGACCAAGCACGTTCGCCCAGGAGTCTCGGGGGCCCCGACATTCGAGAAAGACGGCAAAGTGGCCGGCGTCATCGATATTGGCGGCAGACTTGGCTTTGCCATCAGCACTCCCATAACCAAACAAACAATTATTGATTTGAAAGCCAAGAAATAAGCTTTTCTACGCGATCTAGCGCTTTTTCCCAATGCATTGCGCCTGCAATTGCCCAAGGGCGCCCTTATTAAAGGATCCTTTAATAAGTAATTTCGTTATTGAAGGAAAAGGCCTTATCCTTTAATAAGGCTGGCCTCTTTGTGAGAACAAGATCAAATTAGATAGGGAAAGCATGACCGAATCAGCACCAAATCGACTCAAATGTTCGTTCTGCGGCAAAAGCCAAGAGCAAGTGAAAAAACTGATCGCTGGACCAGGTGCCTATATTTGCAACGAGTGCGTCGATCTTTGCAATGAAATACTAGAAGAAGAACTCTTCGAGGTAGATGCAGAGGCCGAAGGAGGGGCCAAACTTGGCTCTCGGCCTCGTATAAATATAGACGAGCGCGACCTGCCTGAATTGACAGTTTGGAGCAGCAAATTGAGCAAAATAAAATCTATGGCTACCGATCAGTGGCGCGGGCAAAAAGTTGCCGACGATACTAGCGATGAAGCAGCCCTGGTCTCTGTAGCATGCGTAGGCTTAGAAGAACTGCTCGATTACTATCGACTAAATAGCATAGAAGCTGGAGTGGAACCGCTCCTCCGCGCACTGCTACATTTAAAAGAACGACTCGCCGGAAACGCAAGCCCAGAGCTTGTACCGTTCTTAGAACAATTGGCTGTGTTTTACTCGGACAGCAAGGAATATCATATCGCCGCTTCGTTGCTTGAATGGCTTTTAGAAATTGGCTTCATTCATGAGGTCATCGATGAAGCAAGACAGAGGCAATATGCCTTAAACCTGGTCAAGATCTACATGCGCCTTGGCAAGGCAAAAGAAGCAGACAAATTACTTGATGATTTGTGTACAACAAACAAGAATGGTTAACCCCCTGCTTGGCCGAAGAATTGACCAAACACACCACGAATACACAGAGGCCAACTATTCACAGACTGGTGCTACTCTCGGTACTATCCTAGGAGAGTCCATGTCGACGTTCTTTCAGTATGACATAAAGGTCCGCAACTTCCTTTTCTGTCATAGAGCTGACATAGTCGGCCGTAACCCTGGCGCACTCGTCGCGCGTTCCAGAAGAAGCTAGCAACAACTCCTCAAAGCGACGAGGGAAAAGCTTCCAGTGAAATGCCTTCCTGGTGCCCTTCTCGGCCGCATCAAACAAAATATCAAATAGCGTAGCAATCATTCGCCTCTGTCCAAACTGGACCGTTGCGAGTTCTGTATTGAGAATGACGTAGTGCCAAGTAAGTTGCTTAAGCATGGCAATTTCCAAAAGAAGATCCGGACTAGCAAAACCAACAAGGGGCTTGCCTTTCTCTGGTTCTTTCAGTTCGATATCGTTTACGTACCTACTAATTAGAACTGTCAATGCTTGCCAGAGGTTTACATCTTGCTGCGTCGAACCCAAATATCTGCTTGATTTTGGAAAGATATCAATAATGTTGATCAAAGACTCTTCCATCTTCGCTCGGTCGTTAAATTCGTTTTTGTCGGGATTGCGAGCAACTACTTCGTCGAAGAAATTCGAGAGTTCACGAGAACCTGTGGCTAATCTCTCAAGCGGTATTTTCCCGGCACAGTAAAAGTCAATCAAGTCATGAGATGCATAGGTAATATCGTCCGCGATATCCATGACAGCCGCTTCCAGACTTTGAGTGTGCTCACCATGCTGGAAGTGCTCACGAGCAAAATTAAATAGCTCAGAATCAGACTTATAGGCGCCCCACTTATTAGCCTTAGGCCCCTTCTCGTGCAACCATGGGTACTTCAAAATTCCATTAAGAGTTACCCGCGTTAGGTTCAAACCAAGACCGGCTCCACTTCTTTCTGCCTCAGGATTAACATCACTAACGGAAAGGCGTGATACCAGGCGAAAGGACTGTGCATTTCCTTCAAAACCTTCTGCTAGACCGTGTTCGATCATACGATCATTGATCTCTTCTTCGGCGATATGCCCGAACGGTGGGTGACCCAAATCGTGGGCCAATCCGGCTGCTTCGGCAGCATCGACGTCTAAACCACCATATTCCTCACATTCACCACCCGCAGCCTTTAACTTCTCGGCTATTCGGCGTGCCAGCTGCGCAACCTTCAAAGAATGCGTGAGGCGATTATGAAATACATAGCCATTGTCCGCAGGTATCACCTGCGTAATTTCAGCTAAGCGAGCAAAACTCCGACAATAAAGCAGTCTGTCACGGTCAATTTGCGTGGGTGTGCGAAAATCACTGACCTTGTCCGGTGTTTTTCGTTCAAACAGCTCTGCTTTCACTTGCTTCGATTTCTACACAGAAACAGTTGCGTCAGCGCGGACAGCAAGCTTGCGATCTGTGGCAAGAATAATCTCCCCACTGGCGAGCAGTGGCAGAACCACCGATTTGATCTCGTCCTCGTCTAGTCCGATATGCGACCGTTGGAGAGCTTTAACCAACTCACTCATGAACATCTCATGCCCGGAAAGTGCATTCAGTACGTCTTTTCTTTTTAAATTATTCATCGTACTTTGCGCTCGCTTTTCAGTAACAGACTAACCCAACTATTTCTCTTATGCAACCACAATAGCCTATATCGAGTCAAACCTAACCAGGAAAACAACCATATAAAACTATAAACTCATTAAGTGTTCTTGTAAAGCCTACAAATTAGACCGATAGCACGATTTGAATAAATCAAAGCGATAGTAGTTAAATGCAAACAAAAGCCAAGCATCAGGATCAATCATAAATTCTCTCGCTCACCACTGCACACGTTCACGCACCACCACTTCTGTTACTTACAGCGCAAAATCAGCATCGCTCAACTTTGGGTTAAGACTAACCCGAGAAAAACTCAGCTCAGTTTCCACGTGTATCGAGGAAGGCTTACACAGCTCATAATCAAGCTCTGCCTTCTCTGCTTGGCCAAAGCTAGCAATGGTCTGGAAGATTTCAGCGGTTTTCACAACCACATTCAAAATATCTCTAGAGAATTCAGAATTGACAGGTCGGTTAGTGATTTCTACAGCATGAATAAAATAACTGATGCTTGAAACAGTTAAGCGCACAATACCAGAAGAGCCAAGATCTCCTTCCAAAAACAACTTGTTTGCTTGCTCTTTCACTTGCACCAGCCTGAAGCTATTTCGCTTGATATACCAAAGACAATTTTCTTTAGGGCTCAAACAAAAGCGAATGAAAGTAAATAACTCATCAGGAATACTAGACGCCTGAAAACCTGATAAAGAAGCCGTCAAGCCATCACCACCTATAAATCTGGCGCGCTCATCCTCAGGCCCTTTAATGAAAATCGAACTGCCAACAAATTTAAACTTGAGGTCACTATCGTGAAAAACCAGAACAATTTCATTGGGCTTACGATATGAAAGCTGAAACGATTTACTGCTGCTCTGACTCAATTTCGAGCTGGTAAGTGAATGCCAATCGCTAACCCAATTTCCATGCAAGACAAAAGTATCTAGATCGCGAACCACAGCAAATGACTTTTCTAAAATATCTTGAGCGTTCATTATGCTGACTTATCCTTTTAACTGATGCGCTGGCAAGGCCAAATAGCATGAATAATAAGTCTCGCTCTCAAAAAAAGGACCTTTCTTCTGAAAAGGATTAGTCGGCACCAACTTTAACCAGCTAGGAAGCTTATCAACAAAAGTGCGCTGGGCAAAGCCAACTAAAGCATAGTCGCTTTTGTCGATCACAAGAAACTGCTCGCTCTTGTAGATATTCGAGCCAACGAGCCAAAAATATCGATCATCACTCCAGTCAAATTTTTCTCTCAAAGCTTGTACTATCTGTAGGTGGGCTGTTTTCCTTTCGTCTTCAAGCAGAAAACGATGGCGGCCGCGATAGAGGCCCTCCTCGTCATCGCGCCCTGCCAGAAAGTACCAGAGGTCAAGAAAGCTAGTGTAGGTTGCCGCAGTGAAGCGTTTGTCAAAGCTAATGCGCTTAGGAGAATATAGATTGCTAGCCGATTCTCCCGCTTGTCGAACTAAAAGACTATTAGGCAGAAGCTTAGCGTTAAAGTCACGAGCTGGTGGAGTGCTATTAGAAATGTCGACAGATAGCTCAACTGTTTGGCGAAACTCAACTGCTACGCCAAACTTAACCGGAGCAATATCAGACTCAGTTTCATAAAAGACTTCGCCTACGCCCTGTCCGCTGAAGTACTTGCCATTTCGAAGCTTTAGCCAAGCCTGCTCAATAACTTCATAGGCATCTCGTTTAGTTTTGCTTTCCAAATCAACCTATCAACAACCATCGATGAAACGATCATAACATCAAGCTACTTTGCGTTTTTGCCGGTTTTGCTCAGCCTCCGAATCTACGCCACACTAGTATTCTTCCCACACAATTACCACAGTTCTGACACATGGGCTCACTAACATGCACCTATGGCCATGGGTTCTCCCTTGTCTCTGCAAACGAAAAAGCAATGAAGAATTAAGGGAATTATCCTATGCGCACAAAACTCAGAGCACGACTTAGACAACAAAGGCGTACAAGCAATGTGCACAACATTATGGCTGCGCGCTTAGAAGCAAAACAAGAAGCAAAACAAGAAGCAAATTTAGGAGCAAAAGCGGCCAAAGCACAGTTCAACTGGCAGGTTCTAGCTGCCACCTGGCTGGGAGAAATGTTCGACGGCATGGATGCCTCAATTTATGTACTAGTGATGTATCAATGCCTCTCTGAGCTAATCGGCTCCAGCACCCACAGCGCAGTGGCGCCAGTCGGGGCAACAGTACTAGCAATTTTCATAACCGGCTGGGTAGTGGGTGGCATCACCTGCGGCATACTGGCCGACTACTTTGGTCGCTCCAAAGTTATGTTAGCCACAATTCTCGTATATGCTGCAGCCAGCGGTCTTTGCGCCCTTAGCCACAACTGGGCTGAGTTGGCCTTCTACCGTTTTCTTGTGGGCTTTGGCATAGGCGGCGAGATTGGCTTGGGGGCAGTTCTAGTGGCCGAAACCTTTAAAGGTCGCTCGCGCCTTCATGCTGCTTCATTCATCGCCAGTTCCTTTGCCGCAGGCTACCTGCTGGCGGCCATTGCCAATCTCTACCTCGGGCACCTTGGTTGGCGCTATCTATTCTTATTAGGTGTAACACCAGCTTTGGTCACTCTTTACTTCCGCACCAAATTAAAAGAGCCAGAACACTTTGAGCAGGTGAAGCAGGCCAAGCGCATAGAAAGAGAAATAGCACATGCCTGCGGAGTGAAAGTCATCAGTGAACCCTTTACCCTGCCTCAGATTTTCTCGCGAAAAAACCTAGCCAAGACTATGGCAGCAATAGGCCTTTCTACTCCTGCAATTGTTGGATACTGGGCCGTTCTTGCTTGGCTTCCCGCCTGGGTAACACAGATGGTTGGTGGAGAGGCAATCGTTGAGAGGAGTGTCACGGCTGTCGCTCTCAATGTAGGTGGTCTAATCGGAGCACTGGGCGCAGGCTTACTCGTTGAGAAAATTGGAAGAGCCAAGAGTTTTCGCCTAGCTAACTGCGGTGCAGTTCTTTGCGGCCTGATTTTGTTCGGCACCATCAAAGAATATGGACTGCTACTCTTGAGTGTCAGCTTCTTCCTCGGATTCTTTGCCCAAGGGCTTTTCGCTTTGCTATTTATATACGTACCAGAGTTATATGAAGCAAAAATTCGCTGCACTGGTGTCACCACTAGTATCACAGCCGGTCGCATATTTGCGGCCATGGCAGCACTGCTTGGCGGACAAATAATTGCTTGCCTCAATGGCTCATACGCCAGCGCAGCTATATTGTTCTCTAGTGTGTATTTCCTCGGCGCAATAGTTAGCTTCTTCTTGCCAAAGCATGGAGAAGAAGTTGCCTCTTACGAAAGCGAAAAATTTCGAGCTGCACCTGCCATAGGCTAATTGAAAAGTGCGGAATCACGGGCCACCGCTACCAGCCAATTAACTATGCCCGGAACAAGCAATCCGAACTTGATTAAAAAGGCTCCTACATGGGCTTTCCGACCAGCATTGTAGAGTGCTATCGGATCTCGATAAATATAGCGGTGGTAAGTAAACAGTCCAACCGAGGCGAGAACCAGGCCAAAAGCCATAGCTGTTAGCTCAAAAGAATTGGCTATAACATTGAGCAACGCCTCTAAATTAGCCAACATATTAACGCGCACTGTTCCGGGCAGACCATACATCACCGGCGTCTCTTGCATTTCCATATAATTTTCACTCCAGGTCTATACAAAGAACATAGTGCACGCAGGCATCCGGCAATAGTGGATTTGTCCTGAATTCACTTCAGGTGATTGGCTGGAAGAACATCCGATTGTCCGAAATCTCCAAGTAGAAGCACCTGCAAATGGGTAAATAACCTTATAATGGCTGGTCCCCCACTTAATCTATTGGTCTAAATCTGTGTTTTTTATCCATGGCTAACCCTAAGAACGACTCACCAGATCAGCCTAAAGACCGATCACTCGACGCCGGTGATAGCAATAAGACGCGACAAATTTTAACTGCCGAAAGCCAGGAGCCTACCGCGCCGAGCCAACCGGCCGAACGAAATAGAAATGGTGCATTTGATCTAGGTGTGCCCAAGGCTAAAGAGCCAGACCTGAGCGCGGTATTTAAGAAAGATCCAGAATTTGAAAGACGCTTTTTCGACATGACCGGAGAAAACGGCAATGTCGTCGAAAGGCCTTTAGGGGGCCTATTCGCCCCTGACTCTTACCGCAACCAAGCATTTAGACAAATGATGGGCAAATACGGCACAGAAAGAGTCAAAGAAACTTTTGCCGCCCTCGAACAAATGGGCAAAAAATCTGAATGGGTAGGTCGCGGGCTGCGTGCAGACGAGCCAACATTTGCAGAGCAAAACAAAAAACTTGACCAGCTAGCCAACCTGATGAAGCCAGGAAAAATCGAGGCCGCCCAGTCTGCCGACAAGCTGCTAAAACAAGATGGTTTCACCAAAGTTCTTACCATTGAACAGATGAACGACGATAAGCTGCTCAAACATCTAAGCGATCCCGCCCAAAGAAAGGCCTTTATCGACTTTAATCACAACAGCGGCACCTTAGGCGGAGCTTACCTCCGAGACAATCCAAATCACAAAGACCTAAGCCCTACTCAAAATCTTGAGGCTTTCGGGAAATACAAAACAAACTTTGAAGACAAAGAAAAGCTCAGCGCAAAACCCTACCTTGATGAAATTAATAAAGCAGGCGAAGAGCCAACCAAGCATTTAAGCGATGCCATGCGCAAAAGTCGCGTGCTCATGATCGGAGAGCAACATTCTCTCGATGGGCCAATGCACAAGTTTGGTGCCGAAGCGATGAAAGACCTGAGGGCAGCAGGAGCGACACATCTCGCCGTGGAAATTCCCCAGAGTCAGCTGGATAAATATAATAAATCTCGCGATCTCAAAGATCTACCGGAGGCATATCGAACCAATGACTTCGGCAAAATGATGGACAATGCTCGCGGCTCTGGCATGAAAGTGGTTGGCATTGACAATGGCACAGGAGACGTTGACGCCAAGGCAGCTCAAGAACGCGACAATTTCATGGCTAAGCAAATAAAACAGATTCTAGATAGCGATAAAAACAACAAGGTTGTATATTGGTCAGGCATGCTGCATGGCACCGACACTACATCTGGTGCCTATCGATCGACAGCAGATATTTTGCGTAGTCAAAAAGTAGCAATCACCACCACTATGGAACAGTCAGCGGCCACGCCAACCGATGACCTTACTTACTATGCAAAACATCTAGACAAGCCCACTGCGATATCCACAAAGAAGACTCCGCTAATAGCTGGAACCGAGGTACCGCGCCTTGGCAACGATGTGCAAGAGCGCTATGGTATGTGGGACAGTGTCTTGATCTTCCCGCCAAAGCGCAAGTAAAAAAGATCACAAACTTTTGCAAAAACCATAACGGCAGAGCGATTAGCTCGGGTAATTAAAATGCGAGTAGTGATTATCAGTGATACACACAATACATTAAACAAGATGACCATTCCACATGGTGACGTCCTGATTCATTGTGGTGACTTCTGCCGAGCCGGCACCATAGAAGAAGTTGAGCGCTTCAACGATGAGATTTGCAAGTTACAGCACCAATACAAAATCATAGTTGCAGGAAATCATGATGTGCCTTTTGGAAACGATGGACTTCTAGGTCGTACCTTGCTAAGCAAAGAGCTAATCTATTTGGAAGACGCGGCAAAGGAGATCGACGGAATAAAATTCTATGGTACGCCTGGTCAGTTTCTTCTCAGACGTTTCGAGAAAAGAGCGAGCCCCAATATTCTATCGAGAATGGCAGGTCTGCTGACAAACACGCCTCATCATGAGAACAGAATTTGGAACTCGATACCTTCGGATACCGATGTCCTGATCACACACGGACCACCATATGGAATTCTCGACCAGCGTGCTCAGGGAAAACATCTTGGTTGTGAGCCACTGCGACTACAGCTAGAAAAGATTCAGCCTAAATTACATTGCTTTGGTCACATACACGAATCATATGGCCACCATCGGACCTCAAGCACCCTTCATGTTAACGCAGCGGTAGTTGATGAAGCTTACGAACCAAGCAATGCACCGCTTGTCGTTGAAATTAACGCAGAAAAAGCCTATCTAATACCCTAAGAATCTCCCAAGCACAGCAATGGTAAGATACCCATAGATTGAAGCGGGCACAAAATGACCCTTCAAAACAGAGAATAGGCGACGTTAGCGCCAAGGCAGAACGTTCCATGAATGATCACGAAACCCGTATTGATCGAATTCGCGGTGCCATTTTCGGACAAGCCATAGGTGATGCGCTCGGTCTAGGTACAGAATTTCTCTCAAAGAAAAAAGTGCAGTTTATCTATCCATCAGGTCTCTCTCACTACTCACAAATCATTCAAGACAATCATCGAGAACGCTGGAAGCAGGGCCAATGGACGGATGACACAGATCAGATGCTCTGCATCTTAGACAGCATCCTGAGCAAAGGTCAAATCGATACTCTCGATATTGCTCAACGCATTTTCAACTGGGCAAAGAACGGAGGAATGGGTTTAGGGCAAACAGTTTGGCATGTTTTGAATCAAGAAAATTTCTTACAAGACCCACAAGATGCAGCGCGGAAAGTGTGGGAAGATACTGGTCGCGAGCTGGCAGCTAACGGTGCCGTAATGCGCACTTCAGCTCTAGGCCTTTGGCAACTAGAAAATGATCTAGCTGTTTGTCAGAATGCCGAGGCCGTTTGCAAAATCACACACTTTGACCCACGCTGCGTCGCCTCATGCGTTGCTGTATCGCTGGCAGTATCGCATTTGGTGCGCGGCCAAAACAATGTCGACGAGCTAATCGAAGAGATTACGCCTCACGTAGAAAAAATCGATAGGCGAGTGGTTCATTGCTTTGAGCTAGCCCAGAGCAAGTCTATCGCAGCTCTTCAGCTTGACGAAGGCCTGAACCCAGGAGACGTTGACCGCATTGGATACACACTGAAAGCAACTGCTGCTGGCTTCTGGTCCATCAAAAATTGTCAGTCATTTGAATCAGGTATTCGCACAGTTATTGAAGAAGGTGGCGATGCCGATTCAAATGCAGCTGTAGCTGGAGCATTGCTCGGCGCCCGCCTGGGGTATAAATCAATTGACACTCGCCTGATAGAAGATCTTGTCGGTCATCAGGAACTCTGGATGCGGACAGAACAGCTTTTAGAACTACTTGAGCTTCAAAAGACAGCATAGGTCGATCTAGTTTCTATAGCTAGCCGGGAAAAGCTTCCCTATAAACAACGTCAAACCAGCGCAAATCAGATAAATGAACACTGGAATAGTAAATCCAGGTTCCACGACAGCTTCACTTGGGTTAGCTGGATTGTATGAAACTCGAATGTTCTTACCCATTTCGGGATCGATGCCGTTATAGATGTTAACCTCATGCCCCAAGTTGAACTCGTAACCATAGCGAGAGGCGGTCAATTCTAAAGAATTCTCAAAAGTAGTACTGTATTTTTTCTCTCCCACTTGAAAAGCAGCTGTCCTGCCGACCTGCTTATCATTTTTCACGACAACTGCGTGAGACGTCGGCCACTTGGCACTATTCAGGGCATCGCTGAACACCGGAACGGCAAGTATAAGTGCTATTACAACCGGAATGAAAGCAAGAATGAAACTCATATTAAGTACCTACCGCAGCTCCTTCTCGTTTAACTTCTAACTTAATTTCTACCACACGCATTGCATAGTACACCATAGCAGCAACCAGCCACGACTGCACAGAACAGATACCAAGACAGAGCGGCTCTAAGCCGGGTATCACCCCAGCCGTGCAAATGCCCACCAATAGACCAAGATGCGAAGCAACAAAGGCAGGCCAACGGATAGCAGGCAGCTCATTCATGGGCACAACCACAGAACTATTATCAGCCAGGTTGAAACGTGGCTTAATCACAAACTCTTCAATAATCATTATCACCGTCATAACCGGAATAATTACGCAGTTAAGAGAGGCTATTGACTCAAGGGAGCGGCTTGAACCTTCATGAGCAAGCCAGGCAGCGAATGCAGAAGAAGCACCAGCAAGAATAATTACAGCAACCTTATGCGGGAGCTTCTTCAAATTTTCTAGGGCGTTAATCATGCCGTACATGTTGGAATCATTGGCAGCGCAATAGTTGGCAATGAGCACAAGAGCAGCGAACAACGCCACTCCGCCAAACGAATAAACATTCATATAATTTGTAGCAGCAATATAATCGCTGATACCAGAAAGCCTTGCCACCATCCAACCAGTAGCAGGAAAAATTATCTCACCGACAAGCAGAGCGGCAATCAGAGAATAAACAACAAATTTCTTATTGGGCTTACTATAACGCCAATAGTCAGGTTCATTACCCCAAACGGCAAAGCCAATGACAAAGCTAGAAACAAGAGTCATTGCCGACATGAAAGATACTGGGGCATGGCCCGGTACAGCTGAAGCCGCTAGCACATCTAGAGGAACAGTAGGAAGCACTTTGCAAAATGTATAGCCAACCCAAAGCACCAATAGCGGTGCGGCAAAGTAACGAGCGAAGTTAGCAACACCTTGAAAGCCAAAGAAATTATTGACAGCCATAAGCATAGACAAGCAAGCAGCAAATAGCGGCACGGGCCAATCGATATGAAATAACCCTTTGAGCGCATCAGCACAGAGCACGGCATCAATGGCATACCAAGCAGACATCAGCCAAATGGCATGAAAAGAAACCAGCCAGGTGCCATAGCGACCAAAAGTCTGCCTTGTCAAAACTGAATAGGTCAGACCGCTGCGCACGCCAAGCCAGGCGGCTGGCACAGAATAAATCAGAAGGAAGAGGCAGCTCAGAATCGAACAAGTCAAAACTTGCCCCAGAGTGATACCCTGCTTATACCATTGAAAACCAATCAAGACCGTTGGGAAAGCTGTCACCATGGTAATCCACAAGAGTGTCATGGTGACAGGTCCACGACGTTCGCTCAAGGGAACGGCATCAAGAATGTGATCATCACCACTGCTCATTCTTCTTTTTCCAAAAGCGACTGAAGCAATTTTTGCACCTCGGGCCACTCACTATCTAGAATGCGAAACCAAGCAGTATCACGGTTGCGCCCTTTAATAATGAAATGATTTTCTTGAATTCCCTCAAACTTAAAGCCCATACGCAAAGCAGCTTTGCGCGAACGCAAGTTAAGGGCATCACACTTCCACTCAACTCGTCGATATCCTAAATTAAAAGCATGCTGCAAAAGCAAAAAAGTCGCCTCTAAATTGGTTTTAGTGCGCTGCACAAGCGGGCTATACCAAATGTTTCCCAGTTCTATTTTTAAGTGAGCAGGAAAATTATTGAGATAGTTAACTACACCAATCTGCCTATCTGTAGCTAAATCAAAGACACAAAAACAAAGGCCATTCTCTGCTTTCTCTTGAGCGAAGAGGAAGGCCGCCAGCTTACAGCTAGTAGGAAAAGGACCAGCCGACATATAGCGCCAAATAAGAGCGTCAGCATCATAACTATCTATTTTTCGAGTACCAAGCTCACAGGGAGAGCCATTAGAAACAGCAAATAGAGCCTCATTGTCGCGCTGCAAATCAATAGGCAGGAGTTTAAGGTACTTACCAACGAGAGTGACAGCTGTCGGCTTCAGTGGCAAAGCCAAACTCTTAGCAATAGCTTCTACTGGCAATTCAGCCCCTAATTCAGGATCTAGTTTTGCTTCCAATTTGCCTTCCAATTTGGCTTTGGCCTCACCCATGAACAGCACTCATTTCAAGCTCTGCCTGCTCAGTGGCCTGCACGAGAATCTCAGCAATAGAATCGATCCAATCAATATGCTCATGCTTGATAAAACAAGAGCGCAGAACTGTAACTGCATCTTGATCCCAGTCTAAGTTCATGTTCTCTTCCAACATAGAGCTAGGCAAAGTCGCCAGAGCTAGATGCAAGTTCTTGTCAGCGGCACAGTTGAACACCCGTCGAGATAACGCCGAAACTTCACTGGCCTTAGGGAGCTTCGAGGTTTTCAAATCTAGAGAACTATTTTTCGGTATAGGTGCATAAATCAAAATATCCAAATCAGGCTTAAGCGGCAGGAAGAAACCACCCCTCAAATTAGAATCAGAATTAGACTTAGATTTAGAATTAGACTCAGTTATATTTTTCAGTTTGTCATACATTCGCAATGCCGCTTGTCGACATTTTTCAATATTGCTGGCAAACTGCCCCCCTTTCTCCAAGGGGAACATTTGCTGAGTGGCCCAGAGAGCCGCAGCGGATGCACCAGGCCGCGAACATTCAAGACTAATTTCACCGAGGTGCAGCTCTGCCGAACTAAAATAAGTGTAGGGTGAATCGTGTTTGTAAAGTGCACCGACGGCAGGATCTTTGAACAATACGCAGCCGCAGCCATAGGGCTGATAGCCATGTTTGTGCGGATCGATTACCACAGAATCAGCTTCTCTTATCAGAGCATAAGTCTCGGCTACCGCCGCATCTAAATTCCCAGCCAAAGTAAAATAGCCACCATAGGCGGCATCAACATGTATGCGAAACTGATATTTATCCCGTAACTTCAGAACCTCTTTGAGCGAATCAACAGACCCTGTAGACGTGGTTCCAGCAGTCACCACAACTGTACCGACATTGCCTTGAATCAAACGTTCTTCGAGAGCCGCCATATCCATGCGACCGCTGGCATTGACTGCAACCTTAGCAAATTCCAGACCCAATACAGCACTGATACGACTATGAGTGTAATGCGCCTGCTCAGATGCAACAATAATTTCGCCCGGATGCAAACTTCCTGCCACCCAAAGAGCCTCTAAATTTGCCATAGTGCCACCACCGCACAAGTGCCCAAGATGCTGGGTAAAGCCAAACATCGCAGCGATATTTGCTACGGCTTCCTTTTCTAAATTTGAAGTGGCTCTCCCACCATCTAGAGCGTGATTGTTGGGGTTGACCCAAAGAGTAAGCATGTAGGCCAAGCGAGCGATAGAGTGCGGAGGCTTAAGCATTTGTCCCGCATATAGTGGGTGCTGATATGGATAATTATCCTGCAACCGCTCAGCCAGATCGAGCATGACGGCTCGCAGTTTAGCCACATCAACTTCAGATTCAAACTGTGGAAGATCATCAAAGCCTTCCTGCATTTTGTTTACAGCTTCTTCTAGCAAATGCAAACTTCTAGTCTCAAATAGCATATTTCCCTACTTCTACTTTGCCCGCTGAGCCTCGATAATTACCGCGCTATTCTCATCCAGCCATCGCTGTGCCCCTTCTTGATTGGTGAAATCGCCTTCGCGTTGGGCCTCACGGGCAGCCTCAATTACAGCTTTAAAATGCGGCCCTGGCTTGATATTCATAGCCAAAAGCATATGACCGTTGACGATTGGCTTCTCGCCGAGTTTTCCAGATTCTTTTAGTTCCTCAAGTTTTTGCAAGAGAAATTCTTTATGCGACATGTCGATATCAGGCCGCTTGGTGCCAGTAGCATCAGCATGTTGAATCTCAATAAGGTCCATTACATCAGCGCGCTCAAGTATTGCAGTGAGCTTACCTGGACGCATCACAGTGACTTCATGCATAGCCATATGCAAACGCACCAATTCTGAAATGCGCTCTTGCTGACTAGAAGACAGCTTCAGCCTGCGAGCAATCTCTTGGGTGATTTCGGCGCCTTTGGCATCATGACCATGGTTAGAGATGCCACCATCAGGCCAGAATTTTTGTGTAGCCGGTTTACCAACGTCGTGCAAAAGTCCGCCCATCATGCGCTCGAAATTGCCGCCCGTGAGATTTTTTAAGACCAATTTGGTGTGAGTCCAAACTGTTCCTTCTGGGTGCCATATGGGATCTTGCCTACCTTTTGGCCCTTTCAGTTTATAGACTTCAGGCAAAACTTGTTTCATCAAACCAGAATCCATCATAATCTGCATGCCGCGCACTGGGTTAGAAGAGGTCAACATGCCTTTGATTTCATCACGCACTCGCTCACTAGAAACAGCATGAATACCAATCGAATTGGCCTTAAGCGCGGCCATTGTGGCGGGATCTACAGTAAAGCCTTCGTATTTGGAGGCGAAGCGCGGCACCCGAAGCATGCGCAATTTGTCTTCAGAAAAACGCTCAGCCGGGTCGCCAACCGAGCGAATTACCTGACGAGCAAGATCGTGCTGACCGCCGTGAAAATCATAAATTACTCCAGTTACTGGATCTTGAAACATGGCATTAATAGTCAAATCGCGACGCGCAGCATCGGCCGAAAGAGAGCTGACAAACTGCACACCATCTGGCCTGCGACCGTCAGAATAAGTGCTCTCTGAGCGTAATGTCGCTATTTCAAATTCTCGACCATTGACGACAACATTGATCACACCAAAGGCTTTGCCCACCGGAATTACTTTGTAGCCTTGATCTATAAAAAGCTTTTCTACCTGGTCTGGAGTGGCAGAAGTCGCGATGTCATAATCTTTTGGTGTCTTGCGCATGAGCAAATCGCGCACCGCACCGCCGGCAAAGACACCAATATGCTGTTTATCTTGCAGGGTCTTGACCAAGTGGGTGCCAAGCTCGCGCTGATAGGCAGATTCTGCTTCTGGGCTCAATTCAGTGGCTTTATTATGCTCTCCCGATTGATCTGTAGAGCGCTCATTAAGATGTTCAATAGGATGCTCATTAGAAAGAGCTGCGGGATCATGAATCTTCCCAAGTCCAGAACCATGACTATGATCATCATGATCATGAAAATTTCGACTAGGCCGAAACTGCCCATGGCTCTGCTCAAACTGCTTAAACTCCAAGGCCCAATGCTGTTCGTAGGTGAGATTGCCGACTTTTAAATTAGGAACCAGAGCAGCAAGTGATTCTACTGCGGGCAGATTTGCGCCCGCTAGCTCGCCACGAATTGCCGCTTCGCTGCTGCGCGCCTCAAGCTCCTGAGACAATCTGGTCTCTCTATATTTTTGCCAAGCGGCGTCTCTATTGCCTTCTTTTAAATTCTCGGCAGCCGTTCTGAACTGTTGCTCAAGGGCCAAAGGCAACTTATGCTGACTCAAATGTTTTAGTTCATGACCAAGCTCAGCGGCGTCAGCGCCAGCTTTCAATTCAACGCGACGGGACCCAAAAGCAAGCGACTGAGGTGCGTCAGTTTGCACTCGCGCCCAAGGATTTTCACTCAATATACTTTTAAACGTGGGTGAACCTTGTGCTTCAGCACGAAAGTTATTGGCCACCAACCGGTCAACTGGCACACCACGACCGACAGCCAAATTAATATGATCAGCCGCACGGGTAATGGCTCGTTGACCTAGCGGCAATGCATGATTCATCACCATGCCGCTGACAGCAGCCTTAGTTAAGGTCTCAGTATCGGCCAATTTTCCTTCGGCAATAGCAGTAGAAGTCAAAGTCTGCACACCGCCGCCAACAAAGCCTGTGGCAGTACGGGCAAGGAAACGGCCAGCTAGACCACTGTGAGAAGCAAGCATATTGCCAGCCTCGAACACTCCGAACCCAGCGGCACCGGCCAAGCCATTACCAAGCCTAGATTCACCCGGACGCACTTCGCGCACCGTGTCGTAGGCAAAGGCGCCAAGCACAGAAGCCGTCGAGCTGCTCTGCATGGCCTTTGCCGCGAAACCTTCTACGGCTAGATGCGAGCCTGTGGCTCGCAAAGCTGAACCAGCCGCTTTACCAGCGATAACATAGGGCACTAACGAGCCAAGCCCGCCCGAAACAGTCTGCACCAGCCATCCAGCCGACAAAAACTCCGCCGGCGCCACTTGCATGTGCTCAAATTTGCCAATTAGTCCAGAATCTTTAGAATGCTTGTCTTGATTTTGGGAGTCTTTGGCATCAACGCCAAGCAAATCTCGACCAAAGCTATAGGCACCGTTGACCCCAGAAATCACGGTATTGGCAGGCTCAAGCAGCCCGGCATTGACGGCTGGAGCAACAAAGTTTTCTTTTGCGCTAGTAAGCGCCTCAGACACCAGATTGCCACTGGCCTGCAGCCTACTTGTTTGCGCCTCAACAAAAGCGTTGCCTAGCTCCTTGAAGCCGGGGGCCCCCAATTCTGGATCACTTGGTCTAATTGGCATGCCCCTAATGTCTATTAATCAGGCCAGGGGCACAATGGGGAATACCGCCGCCAATATTAAATCGGAAATCTTAATATCGAAAGTCCTAATATCGAAAGTCCTAATAATAGAACGCGTTAGAATTACCAGAATAAAAGACACAGCAAGTAATCGCTTTTCCAGAAATAGTTGCATATACAACTATTTCAAAAGAACAGGAACTAGTAGAAAGAACTAGTTTACGGAATCACTTTTAAGGAATCACTTGAAGTAATGCACTCCCATGTTAAAACAAGACGGGCAAGTATAGGTCGCTCACTAGCCTCAAAATTTATGGCCTCAAAGTTTATAGCTGCACTAGTCATCGCAGCTAGTTTTAGCGGGCTAGATATATTTTTACTTGGCCAACCAGCCCAAGCCGAAAGACGCACAGACCATGTCTTCATTGTCAGCTTTGATGGTGGCAAACCAAGCGTAATGAAGCAGAGCAAAATGCCCACGGTCTTTAAGCTATCTGACGATGGGGCAACGAGCTGGACGGCTCAGACCATTTTTCCTAGCATTACACTGACTTCGCATACTTCTATGCTCACCGGCGTTGGTCCAGAGAAGCACAACACCCTGTGGAACGACTGGGAGCCAGACCAAGGCATGATAAAAGTGCCCACAATCTTCGCACTGGCAACCAAGCAAAACTTGACCACCGCTATGTTTGTCGGCAAACCGAAGTTCATTCATCTTTATCAAGCCCACACAGTCAATAGATTCTCTCTGCCCTCTTACGAATCTAAAGCTGTGGCAGCTTGCGCCGCGCAGTATATAGAGCAGCGCAAACCCAATCTCTGCTTCATTCACTTTGCTGACCCCGACGGCGCTGGTCACCAGTATGGTTGGGGCTCAAAGGAACAGCTACAAGCTCTGGCCGATTCAGATGCAGCACTTGACACTGTCATGAAAGCAATCGAAAAAGCCGGCATTCAAAAAAGCTCAGTGGTAATTCTTACTGCCGATCATGGCGGTCACGATAAGACCCATGGTTCGCGCTCGCCCGAAGACATGACTATTCCTTGGATTGTCTGGGGTGATGGTGTCAAGCATGGCTTTAAAATCACCGAACCGGTCACCACATACGATACCTCAGCCACGGCGCTTTGGTTACTTGATGTACCGATTCCAAAAGAGTTTGACGGCAAGCCAATAAAGTCAGCTTTTGATGCTCTGCCAGCAAATGCTATTTGACGATGCGGTCCAAAATTTTCATCACGCGATCGTCTTCAGGATCAAGGCGCAGGGCTTCAGCCAAGACTTTACCGGCTTCGGTCTTCTCACCAGTTGCTTCGAGGACGCGACCTAAATTGTAGTAGGCATTTTCATAATTTGGCTTTTGATTAATTGCCAACTTATACTCTTCAACAGCTCTTTTGTTATCACCAACTCCAGACAAGGCATTGCCTAGAACAACGTGATAGATAGGCTGGCTCTGGTCAAGATTTACAGCCTGTTGTGCTTGATCAAGCGCCGGTTGCATCTTGCCTTGTTCGAAATAAACAACACTCAAATTTGAATGGGCTTGGTGCATTTTAGGGTCGAGTTCGACGGCCTTACGCAATTCCACTTCAGCACTTTTCAAATCGTTGTTTAGACGCAAGGCCCAGCCCAAGTCGTTGTGAGCGACAGCATCATTAGGCTTATCGGCAACAACCTTGCGCAAAGTTTCGACCGATAGTTCGTTCTTGCCTTGAGCTGCTGTGGTCCAGCTACCAGAGCGACCGGCGTTGAGAGCTTGAGCATCGGGGCCAGCTTCACCCGTCTTATCTTTCTTAGCATAAGCACCACTGGTGATACCAGTACAAGCGAGAGCAACAACTAGGCTAAGCAATTTGATCGAACTTTTGCGTGAAACTTTGTGCATGGCAGAATCTAACCCTTTAAACAGGCAACAAGCAAAAGTTTACTACGACAAGCCCAAGCAAACCATTGATTGATTTAACCTTTCAGAAAATCACCCTGGTGGCCCATTAATAGACCAAATTATGAAGCACATGCCGGCAGCCACAATCATTAGAGAGAAAATCAGTGCCTCAAATACGTTCTTTGCATCTTCAAAAGCCTGAAAAGTAAAGACCCCACCGCCACCCACAAAGATAGCGCCGAGTATAAAAAGCAAAATTCTCTCAAGCGGTTGCATTTCCATGGGCAGACCATACCTTCGACTACAGCTATCTTAAGGCTCAAACCGATTTTTTAGCAGGGGGCATACTACGCAAAACAAGAATGAGAATCAACATTCCCACAAACCCGACTGAAACCAAAAGCAACTGTAGATACTTTTCATCGCGCTCGACTTGAACCTGTAAGTTTCTGCGCCGCAAGAACTTGCGCGGCCGAGCCGGGGGGCGCGAAGTGCAGACCTTCGGAAGAAACTCAACATTGCGCAGAGTGCCAGTGGCTGGCTGGGTCTTAAGCTCCAGACCATGAACTTCTTGGCCGTGCCCATCTTGGCCGTGCCCATCTTGACCTCGACCCTCTAGGCCCTCAGCTTTCGAGCTACTGACGCCAACAAAACTGGCCGAAAGCGCCATGCTGGCACTAACAAAGGCAAATATGGCTAGTTTTAAAAACTGCTTTTGCCGTGTATAAATCGGCCCTATAGTTACTTTGGTTACTTTGCTTCCTGGTCTCAAAATCGAAAATCCGTATCTGAATATACCTACTGTTCTTCCTGCCAGTTACTAATACTAACAGGCATGCGCTTGCGCCCCCAGCTTCCCTTGGCTGCCCCGAAGACCCCAGCAACGATATAACCACATTTAGAGCAAGTGCCCGACGGGCCTTCTATATTGTATTTTCCAATCTCATACCAGTTGCGCTCAACCAACAGCGCCCGACACGATGGACAATAAGTGCTCTGGTGCCTGACATCATCCACATTGCCTACATATACATACTTCAAGCCCAAGTCCATGGCAATTTTGCGAGCACGTAGAAGGGTAGCTGGCGGGGTCGGCGGGCGCTGATCTAAGCGAAAGTCTGGGTGAAAAGCAGTGAAATGTAGCGGTACATCAGTACCAAGATTAGTGAGAATCCACTCGCACATGGCCTGAAACTCACCGTCTGAGTCATTCTCTTGAGGAATTACCAGATTGGTGATTTCAAACCAGACATTGCTTTCATGCTTGAGCCATTTGAGCGTATCGAGCACAGGCTCAAGATGAGAAAGCGTAAGTCGCTTGTAGAACACTTCGGTAAAGGCCTTGAGGTCGACATTGGCAGCATCCATAACCGAATAGAACTCAGGTCTAGCCTGAGGCGTGATGTAACCAGCAGTGACAGCCACAGCCTTAATGCCCAGCTGGCGGCAGGCCTTGGCCGTATCAATGGCATACTCAGCCCAAATAACAGGATCATTATAGGTAAAGGCCACCGAGGCACAGCCAAGCTCTTGAGCTGCTAAGGCAATTTGCTCAGGGTTGGCTTTCTCACTTAAAAGCTCTATTTCACGAGACTTACTAATTGACCAATTTTGGCAAAACTGACAGCCCAAATTGCAGCCAGCAGTGCCAAAAGACAGCACACTAGTGCCCGGGAGGAAATGATTAAGTGGCTTTTTCTCAATTGGATCAATACAAAAGCCAGTACTGCGCCCATAGGTAGTGAGCTTTACGGATCCCTGTAAATTTTGCCGGACGAAGCAAAAGCCACGATCCCCTTCTTTTAACTGACAAAAGCGGGGGCACAAGTCGCATTGCACCCGCCCATCCGAAAGCTTGTGCCAATAGCGGCCGTCAACGATATATTGCTGCTCTGTCGATTCGCTATCCATAACTTCAGTATAAGTGGCCAGAGAAAGATTAAATGTGATTTTTCCCTATCCAGAAATTACGGCTGCTGCATATACACAAGAGTCGAAGTTACCAGTGTTCAATTTCTACAACCCCCGGAGTCCAAAGTGCCTTTAGACGTACCCCCTAAAAAAGACGTTAATAAAGAAGGTGACAAGCCTCAAGAGCATGGCGCTGACACTCAGCAAAGCCGTTTACTCCTCTCTCTTGAAGCCAGCAAGAAGCCAGAGCACAAGCCTGAGCAGAAAGCCACAACCAAAGCTAGCGACGAAAGTATGGCCGCCTATATTTCGAGCGGAATCGACAAAGCATCTTCACTTCTTACAGATGCAGTAGCTATGCTGCCCACCCTTACTCTTGACGACACAACTAAGCCAAAATCGACTGACAAAGTTGATATCAGCAGCTTCCTCAAAGAAAACTGCAAAGCCGATGCCAAAAACGAGGCCTGCAAAGTCACGACGGTTGATTCAGGATTCACTGGCTTCGTCTTCAAGACCGACAAGCCTTTAGTCGAAGACAAGAAAGTTGGCGCAAACCTTAGCACCGCCGAAACAAAACTCTCAGCCAGTGATTGGAACAAACTTTTCGCCGCCTACGACTCACAAAACTCAACCGCGGGCAGTCAAGTTGAACGCACTGCCAATGGCCTTGTACATCGCGATGCCACCGGTAAAGCCGATGTTGTTAGAGGTGCAGGAAATACGAAGTTGAGAACCGCCGATGGCGGAATACTAAATGCCTCAGACGCCGGGGACAAAGTTAAAGTTGGCCCAGACGGCAAGATCCAATTCAGTTTCGACAAAGACCGCAATTTCAGAGCCGCACTAGATGGTGGAACTAGCATTGTCATTGAAAGAGGCAGCGAACTCGCCTACTTCGTCGATGCCAATGGCAATCGATACGGACAGGTCTTCAACAGAAAAGACGGTGGGTTCCAAGTATACGGCGAATACAAAAACGGCAACCTTGTTGTCACTAACGACGAAATGAAAACCAAAGGCGGCCTGGCTAAGATTGTTGAAACCGCTTCCATTGAAGCAGCAAAACTCGGCAAGAGTGTAACGGTCCAAGCCGATGGAGGCATGGTTATCGTAGGTGCAGACAAAAGCTTCATTGCCCTACAAAATGACGGTTCATCCATTGTCTCAATGCCCGATGGCCGCTACCTAGTTCGCAACGGCAAAGGCGACCTATCAATTTGCTCACCAGATGGCAGCACTCAAGAAATCTCCAAAGAATTTTTAGCTTCAATACGTGAAAGCAAAAGAGAAGAACTGCGAGCACTACGCACTGCCGCTGCACAACTTGTGCAATTCAGCACCACTCACACATTGCATGGTACCGACGGCAAAGCTAGCCTAACCATGAACAACAACACTCTTACTGGACACGTAGTTGATTCGTTCCATACATCACAAAAAGATGGTGTTACAACTACTACAAATATTGCAGATGGCAGCACACAAACCGTCGACATCAAGACAAAAGAAGTAGTGAACACAGATGCCAAAGGCAACCAAAGCAGAATTGAAGCCAAGCCAAACGGCCAGTTTAAAATTACCACAAAAAACTATACCTACGACTCTGGCACCGTAACTACTAAAGAAGGTGACGTCTTCAGCGCCAATCACGTCAGATTGGCAAACGGAACCGAACTAGACAGCAACAACACAGTAACAATGGCTGATGGCACCACAATGAGAGCCGATGGTTCGTATACTTCTCAGTCGAGGGGCAAAGCCGAGATGGTCATGGCTTCTAAAGCAGCCGAAAGCAAAGCGGCAAGCATAGCTGGTTATGCCGAAGGAATGGCAGGAGCAATTCGCAGCAGAGCAGCCTCAGGCCATGCCACCGCCAGTGATATTGCTTCTCTAGAATCAGTATTTGCTGGTTTGTGCGATGCAGTGGCCTCCCTCGGTATGGTTGGCGACCCTTCTGTATCATTCAAACTCTACTCAGCCAAAGGTACTGTTTCTGAATCAATCAGCTCAAGCCGATCCAATTTGAATAGCAACAAAGCCGCTTAGGGCTTACTCAGCTTAACAGACCAGTTTTAGCAATCCAAGCCAGACTTAGTCTACTAATTGATACTTAGTCTACTAGTTGATACTTAGCTAGCATGGGCTGCCACAGCCCGCTCGACTTCAAGACCAGCTCGGCCACCTCACGCAAAGCACCGCTGCCACCAATTGCTGTGGTGACATAATCAGCGCGGGCTTGCATCTCTGGCCTACCGTCAGCAACACAAACACCCAAACCGCTGCGCTTGATCAGTGGAAAATCTGTAAAATCATCACCAATGAAAGCGACACTCTCATCAGTCAAGTTTTCTTTCTTCAAAATCTCTTCGTAGGTGGCAATCTTTTCTAAAAATCCCTGATAAACGTAGGTAATCTTGAGAATGCTCGCCCGCTCAGTCACCGCTGGAGAATCGCGGCCACTGATCAAACCAGTTTTGATACCGCTCCAATGGAGCATGTGAAAACCTAAACCGTCTTGAGAACTAAAACCTTTAAATTCAGTGGCTTTACCATCAGGCCCTGGAAAGTAAAAAAGCTTGCCATCAGTCAAGACACCGTCTACATCCATTAAAATCAATTTGATCTTCGAGGCGCGTTTTCTCACGTCTTCGCACACGGTAGACATAATGGCGTCACTTTCAGGGGTCTGCATAGATTATTCTCCAATTTGCCCATCATTTTTGACAACATTTTAGCGAGTTATTGCATTGAAGATCTAAGCTATGGAAACATTGGCATGAGAACAATAGTAAGAATCACTGGTAACGGCCAACGGCTGCAAAGAGGACAAGTCCTAAAAGACCATGCACAGATCATTTTTCTACTCAGAGTCATCTTTATACTCAGAGTCATCTATCGACTCCGAATTAAAACCCGACCAAGCGACAAGCTTCGAAGTTCTCGACATTGAAGCAGTCAGCGCCGAAGCTGGCGCTAGTGGTAACAAAAGCAATAGCGATACCGCTGTGCAAGAAGCTGTGAAAAAAATTACACTTACTGCACCACAAATTCATACTTGCGACGTACTAGTTGCTGGCGGTGGCATGGGCGGAATTGCTGCAGCTATAGAAGCAAGCAAGATCCTATCAACCATACTGACAGAGGAAACAACTTGGCTAGGCGGTCAGATGACCAGTCAAGGCGTCAGTGCCCTCGACGAGAATAAATATGTTGAGAGCACTGGCGCCTGCAAAAGTTATCTCGATATGCGCGAGGCTATTCGCCAAGCCTACAGAGACACGGGCAAACTGTCAGATAGAGCAGCAAGCGATCCACTATTGCATCCTGGCAGATCATGGGTGACAAGACTGGCCTTCGAACCAGAAATAGCGCTGCCAGTGCTAGACAATATGCTCTTGCCAGGAGTAAACAGCGGCAAGCTAAGCATTATGCAGAGACTAAAAGCAGTGGCAGTAGCCAGAAAAAGTGCCATTCAAGCAGTGCTCTTTGTTGACCTAGATACTGGTGCTTTTCATGAAATACAGCCGCGCATAGTTATTGACGCCACCGAACTCGGCGACTTGCTCAGCCTGGCAAAAATACCATACAAGACTGGCTCAGATAGCCGCTTAGAGACCGGCGAGAATCACGCCCCACTTGAAGGCGACAGCGAGAACGTACAAGATTTTGTCTATCCCTTTGTGCTGGAATATCATCCAGGCAAAAGCTTCGTCATTGAAAAACCAGCAGACTACGACCGTTTCTTAGCTGATGGTAAATTTTCTTTTGATGGCTATCATATGTTTGAAGAAGCCGACGACTTCAGCACTGGCGAAAAGCGACACTTACTGCCATTCTGGACTTATCGCCGCTTAATTGACAAAGCTCAATTCAAGCCTGACACGTACAGCTCTGACGTATCAATGATCAATTGGGACAGCAACGATCTGCGCGACAGAAACATAATTGACAAGACGCCTTCTGTACAAAGAGATTATTTAGCCCTGGCAAAGAGACTGAGCCTAGGCTTTCTCTATTGGTTGCAAACTGAGGCCAAAAGAGATGATGATTATGATGACGGCAAAGGAGATGCCAGCAGCAATAGCATCAATGAAGACAATAGAGGCAAAGGATATCCAGAACTAAAATTGGTGACAAATATTCTTGGCACCGCCGATGGGTTATCTATGCATCCATATATTCGTGAAGCTCGCAGGCTGGATGCCAAAACAATTGTCTGCGAACAAGATATTGTCGAGTCATGCAACACTGGCGCCCGAGCCAGACTTTTCGAAGACTCAGTAGGCATCGGCCTCTACCCTGTAGACATTCATGGACGTCAAGAAATACCAGGGGCCGCACAAGCAGCCAGGCCTTTCCAAATTCCACTAGGCGCTCTAATCACCGAGCAGTGTTACAACTATATCGCCGCCTGCAAGAACATTGGTGTCACCCATATAACCAATGGCGCTTATAGACTGCACCCGATAGAGTGGGCTATTGGCTCGGCCGCTGGCACGCTAGCCTCTGTCTATTTAAGTCGCAACCAATTCAGCGAACAACAGCTACTCTCTGCCAATGACCTCCTATCGGTGCAAATGGCACTGACAGCCCCTGGTTGCGCCTCACCGCTATTCTGGTTTGACGATGTGCCACCGACCCACGAATACTTCCAGGCAATACAGATCATGGCAGTGACTGCCATAATCGAATGCGACCAATTTAGCCTGAGCTTTGAACCAGAAGAGTTGGTAACAGCCAAAGAAGTTGACCAGGCCGTAGCCCGCCTGAGCAAATACTGTAATAGTCTAAATCACAGTTTGAATCTTAAAATTAAAGTCGGCAGCCAGCTCTCCCGGGCGGAATTAGCCGATGTACTACTGCGCGCCCTCAAACTCGCCCTGCAAATTTAAAGACTGTGCAAATGCACATATGAACTCCCTGGCAAAATTCATAACATGGTGTCATCAACCACCAAGCCAGGAGCGCCAGATTATGAGAGTAGATTCGACAGAAAGACACGAGCAAAACCAAACACTAGAACCTAACCAAATACTAGACTCAAATAGAACGCCTGACCCTTTCCATTTCAGTAACTACTATCCAGCTAGAGTAGTAGCAAAAACCCCAGCCCTGCGCCAAGCCGAGCAGGCATTTAACCCAGCTTCAGTGCGGGCGCTGAACACGGCTACAGACCCATCACAATCGAACTCATTGGAAAACGCGAAGGATCCTTCAGGTTTACCCAAACTTGAAATTCACCTAGACGACAAACTCAACTACTTCGCTGAACACAGCCTCTTGATTGATAAAGCAAGAAGAATTGGCTACGACTTCGAACACAACCCGCAAATTGCCAAAGCTGTTTGGGGTGGAAAAGTAGTAACACTGGCTTCTACAGTGATAGGCATTGGCATACTAAAAAACCCAACAGCGGCAGCATATTTAGCCAGTACCGGCTCTGAAGCCCTCGGATTTGGTGCTATTGGTGGCATGTTCGCCGGCTCAGCAATGCAATCTTGCTATGCCTCCTATCAGCTCAGACATCAGCTGCCATCCAGTCGTCTACCCAACTTCAAAGCTGTGAGAATGCACGTCGAATAACTATATTTGCTTGGGATGCAAAGACGAAGAAACGGTTCATTCCAGCTTATAATGCTGAAGACCCTGAATATGGCTAGCGGATGACATATCCGAAAGAGATAAGAAGGGAGGCTAAGAAGAGGCAGAATGATCTCAGACACTGACCAAGTAGAAGCTGAACAAGGGCGTGCAGAAAAACTGTTGTCGATTAAAGACGCGGCCGCCATTCTCAACCTCGACAAAAAATCAGTACGCGAGCGCCTCTTGAATGGCCACCTGCTCGGAGAGAAAAAAATAGTTGGCGATCGCGAAAAATGGTTTGTTCACAGCCACTCGATCGAAAGCACTCTAGCCAAAAGACGAATTGCTTATCCAAGCCAATCTGACACAAGTCAGAGCAATAACGCTGGTATTGCTCACGATTCAAGACATTTAGATTCGGCAGTGCAAATTCTCAATGTAATAACTGCCACCGCAGTTGAAGCAGACATAGAGAGCAGTCTAGGTCAAGAAACTGGCTTACCCATAAGACAAAATGCCTCAGAAATACTGCGAGGCGAGTGGTATCAACAAGAAAAAGCACGCATAGAAGACTTCATAGAGCATGCCATCAGCGAACAAGTTCTTCAGCCTCTTGTTGATAGACTCAGTGCCGAAGCTGCCAAACAAATTTCAGCCGCTACCAAAGCAGCAAATGACGAACTTGAAATTGAACGACTGAAAGCGAAACGACTTGAAGAGCGTGTTTTTGAACTACATGAAGAGAAAGTTGAACTAGAAGTTTCAATGCATCAAGAACTAGAACTGCTTCAGCTCGAAAACACCGCACGAGAAACTTCGGTAGCAGAACAGTTGACCACCTTAACGCAAAAGCTTGAAAGCCTAGAGCGGCCATGGTGGAAGAAACTATTTAGCAAATAGCAGCTAGGCAAACAGAGCCGACCCTGTGCATAACCATATATACAAATGAATATGTCGATGGCGCAAGCATGGTTCAGGCACTTGGCTATCAGACTAGACATCGATAGTGGCACAAACAGTAAACGTTCGAATTGTCAGCAGATATGCAAAGTATTTTCATCGGGGGACTTCCATTAGATTTCGTCTCGGATATACTAATTACATAAGCGGTGAGCACACACCAATAAATAAGTTGTGTGCTTTGAGCCGAGGGGTTAAGTGGAAACGTCAGGTCTGCGCAGACCGGAAACTGTAGTGATAACCC
>Ga0172380_10000617_pt1 | contig 66294 bp, 58 predicted proteins | sample Leawe162metaG_FD_119747 | JGI IMG/M metagenome (GOLD analysis project Ga0172380, IMG submission 119747) | Leachate microbial communities from a municipal landfill in Southern Ontario, Canada - Leachate well 162 metaG | ecosystem: Engineered > Solid waste > Landfill > Unclassified | place... | reverse complement strand
CTCTTCCTCGCTCAACACAATCTCCGCAGCAACTCGCACTCGCCCTCTCCTCGCTGTGATGAATTACAGCATTGGAGACACCTGATTTGTATAAGTTCCATCAAGAATAGAACGCTACACTAGATTGCGCACGCCGAGTTCGTCGAGCGGCGCGTGGTACGCCGCGTTCAGGTTGGCGCCGTTCGACCCGGCCACCAGATAGCCGGGCACCAGCCGCAGCAGGTCGGTCACGTCGCGGGCGCCGGAACGGCGGATCTTGTCGCGGTCGATCACGGTCACTGCGCCCGGTGTATCGCTGAGCGGTTGCGCCAGACGGCTCACCGTCAGAACGACCGGGAACTCACCGAAATAATCGTCTTCCGACAATCCTTCGCCGGACCGGGCCATACCCGGCAGCAGTCCCGCCGTCAGCAGGATGCACCACCCTATCTTCTTCATCGTTCGTCTCTGGGGAAATTGATTGTGGCGATATCGCTCTTTGCTAATTTCCCGTGGGGATATACCACAAGCGGCTTGCATTTCCCCTTACATCGCTTACTCCACGCCGGAGCCGCACGCGGCCCGACGCAGGCGATCGATCGCAGCCTGCCAATACTCGGTGTCGGGTGGCATTGCCACCAGGATGAGGTCGACGCCGGCGTGGTCGAGACGACGCAACGCGGCGTAGAGATCGCGTGCATATTCGGCGGCATCGCCGGATGCGGCCAGGCAGACCAGGCCTGCCGCCGGCTCCGGGGGGCGGAAAGCCAGCACCGCACAGCGCTGCCCCGCCGCCAGCGCCGTGGCCGCGGCGGCGTGCAGTTCCGCCGCCGGCAACAGGCGCAACGGGGTGGTCGGCGCGTAGTGCGCTTCCAGGGAGCCCGATACCCGCGGCGCCGGAGCATTCACTGCGCCGCCGACATCCCGGCGCAGCACCCGTTCGATGTCGGCGGCGGTGATTGCGCCGGGACGCAGGATGCGCGGCACCGCGCCCGAAAGATCGACGATGGTGGATTCGATGCCGACGCCGCAGGGGCCTCCGTCCAGCACCAGGACCACCTTGTCGCCGAGTTCCTCCCGCACGTGCTCGGCGCGGGTCGGGCTGATGCGGCCGAAGCGGTTGGCGGACGGCGCGGCGATGCCGCCGTCGAAGGCGTGCAGCAGTTCGAGCGCCAGCGGATGGTTCGGTACGCGCAGGCCGACCGTGTCCTGGCCGCCGGTGACAGCGTCGGGTACCGTGGGTTGGCGCTTGAGAATCAAGGTCAGTGGGCCGGGCCAGAACGCCGCGGCGAGTTGCCGCGCCGCCTCAGGAATCTCTCGCGCCCAACGCTCGAGATGATCCGCTGAAGGAATGTGCACGATGATCGGATGATCGGCGGGGCGGCCCTTGGCGGCGAAGATCTTGGCCACGGCAGCCGGGTTCGCCGCGTCGGCGCCGAGGCCATACACCGTCTCGGTGGGCATGGCGACCAGTTCCCCAGCGCGCAACAGGTCTGCCGCGCGTGCAATCTGCCCACCGTCCGGCCCGGGCCCTTCGACAGGTCCGGGGCGAACGTCACTCATCGCGAATGCCGATTGCTGTGCGCGCCGCCAGGGCGGCTTCCTGTACCTGCGCGGCATCGCTGCCGATCACCGTGAAGTGGCCCATCTTGCGGCCTGGGCGGGCGTGGTGCTTGCCGTAGAGGTGCAGTTTGAGATTGGGCACGGCATGCAGTTTCGACCAATCGGGTTCCCGGGCGTGGTGCGGGTCGTCAAGGTACCAGAGGTCGCCGAGCAGGTTCACCATCGCCGCCGCGCTGTGGCCGCGCGATTCGCCGAGCGGCAGGTCGCACAGTGCGCGCACTTGCTGCTCAAACTGGTTGCTGACGCAGGCGTCGAGCGTGTAGTGGCCCGAGTTGTGCGGCCGCGGCGCCATCTCGTTGACGTAGAGCTGGCCGCAGCTGACGAAGAATTCGACGCCGAGGGTGCCGACGTAGTCCATCTGCTGCGCCACGCGGGTGGCGATTTCCTGGGCGTCGCCGGACATGCAGGTGCCGGTTCGCGCCGGCACGATGGAAACGTCGAGGATGCCGCGGGTATGCAGATTCTCGGCCACCGGAAAGTAGTTGACTTCGCCGCTCGCCGCACGCGCCAGCACCACCGAGACCTCGTAGTCGAGCGGCAGCATGGCTTCGAGCACGCACGGCTCGGCCTTGAAATGGCGAAAGGCGGCAATCGCCTCGGCACCGTTGGCGACGCGCGCCTGGCCCTTGCCGTCGTAGCCGAACCGGGCCACCTTGAGGATACCGGGGAACAGCGCGGCATCCGCTGCCGCCAGATCGTCCTCGCTGCGCACATCCGCATACGGCGCATGGGGAATGCCGCTGCGCTTGAGGAATCCTTTCTCCGCCATGCGGTTCTGGCAGATCGCCACCGCCTCGGCGCCCGGTCGCACCGGGACGAACTTGGCCAGGTAGGCGAGCGACTCGGCTGGCACGTTCTCGAACTCGGTGGTCACCGCGGCACAACTCCCCGCAAACACGTTCAGCGCATCCTGGTCTTCGTAAGCGGCTTGCAGGTGGCGGTCGGCAATGCGGCCGGCGGGGCTGTTGGCATCGGGATCGAGAACGATCACCCGATAGCCGAGTTCGTGCGCCGCCATAACGAAGAAGCGGCCCAACTGGCCGCCTCCGAGCATGCCGAGGGTGGCGGGCGGCAGGATCACGCTTTTTTCTCCGCGGGCAACTCCAGCTTCATCTCCAGCACCTTCTCGGTCTGCGCGGCGCGGTAGGCTTCGAGTTTCGTCGCGAGGTTGCGATCGGTGGTGGCGAGCATCGCGACCGCCGTCAACGCCGCATTGGCGGCACCGGCTTCGCCGATGGCAAAGGTAGCGACCGGGATGCCCTTCGGCATCTGCACGATCGAGAGCAACGAGTCGAGCCCGGACAGAGCTTTGCTCTGCACCGGTACGCCGAGCACCGGAACGATGGTCTTCGCCGCCAGCATGCCGGGCAAATGCGCCGCTCCGCCGGCTCCGGCGATGATCGCGCGCAGCCCGCGCTCCTGTGCGGAGGCCGCGTAGTCGAACAACAGGTCGGGCGTGCGGTGGGCCGAGACCACCCGCGCCTCGTAAGCCACGGCGAAGTCTTCGAGGATGCGTGCGGCAGCCTGTAGGGTGGGCCAGTCGGAATCCGAACCCATAACGATGCCGACAAGAGGATGGCTGTGGCTCATGATTTCCCTCGGGCACGTTCGGCCGCTTCCAGCGTGTTGGTAAGCAGCATGGTGATGGTCATCGGGCCAACGCCACCGGGCACGGGAGTAATCAGGCCGGCAACTTCCTTGGCCGTTTCGAAATCGACGTCGCCGCACAGCTTGCCGGCATCCGGCCCGGATTGCTGGCGATTGATGCCGACGTCGATCACCGTCGCACCGGGCTTGATCATGTCACCGGTAATCATCTTCGGCCGTCCGACCGCAGCGACCAGTACGTCGGCACGGCGGGTATGGAAGGCCAGGTCGCGGGTCTGCGAATGGCAGACGGTGACGGTACAACCCGCCTGTAGCAGCAGCATCGACATCGGTTTGCCGACGATGTTGCTGCGGCCGACGATCACTGCTTCCGCACCTTTCAAGGCGACCTTTTCGCTCTCCAGCATTTTCATCACGCCGTAGGGCGTGCACGGAATGAAGCGCGGCGTACCCTGCATCAGCGCACCGACGTTGTCGGCATGGAAGCCGTCCACGTCCTTTTCCGGTGCGATGGCTTCAAGCACGGCCTCGGCATCGAAATGCTTGGGCAGCGGCAGTTGGACCAGGATGCCATGTACTGCGGGATCGGCATTCAGTTCGGTGATTCGCGCCAGTACGGTCTCCTGCGCGGCGTTGATGGGGTAGACGTCCTTGATCGAACGCATGCCGACTTTTTCGCAACCGGCCACCTTGTTGCGCACATACACTGCCGAGGCGGGATCTTCTCCGACCAGGATCACGGCGAGGCAGGGCGTCACACCGCGTGCCTTGAGCGCGGCGGCGCGTTCGGCCAATTGGCCGCGTACCTGGGCGGAAAGGGCGTTGCCGTCAAGAATTCGGGCAGTCATTTGAGAACTCGGCTCCGGAAAAAATTTAACCCGCGCCGGAGTAAGCACCGGAACGCAGGTTGTTAAAACCAAATTATCCCGGTTACGGCGATGGTCGTCCAGAGGGCATCCGGAAGCCGGTCAAGGAGTCGTCATTCAGTCGCCGTCGGCAGAAACCTCGCCGCAAATGAAAAACGCCGCATTGCGCGGCGTTTTTTTCGATGCATTGCGCATCGCTTTCCGGGTTGCCCGGTATGGGTACTTCGCAGTCATCAATTGCAACGTGCCTTCTCGATAATCGCGCCCCTTTCGGTTGGTCATACGGAACGTCGGTTTCTTTCTACGCCTAATTGTGCCGATGTGCAACCCGTGTGTTGCGGATTCATTCAATTGCGCCGCGCGTGTCCTGCGCTTCGCCCGATCTTTCGGCGGCGCCAAGCTGCCGCAGATATTCGACGAGCCGACGATGGCCATTTTCGATGGCGACCGAAAGCGGAGTATCGCCCTTCCTGTTTTCGTGGTTGATGTTTGCACCGTGCTCAATCAGCCATTGCACTGTGGCCATGTGGCCCGATTCGACGGCGTAGAACAGCGGGCTTTCGCCGCCGGAATCGACGATGTCGATGGGGACGCCGGACGCAACCAGGAAATCGATGACCTCGGTATGGCCGCCCAGCGCAGCGTAGTGCAGTGCGCTCCATCTGCCGAACGTGCTGGCTTTCAAATCGGCGCGGTTGGCTGCGAAAATTTTCATCGCCTCGAGGCTGCCCATATAGGCGGCGTAATGGATCGGCCGGCATCCCTTGTTATCGGCTTCGTCGATGGATGTCCCTTTTTTGATCAGGTTGCGCAGTCCCTTGAAGTCCTTTTTGCCGATCAGGGCCATGATCTGCTGGTTGACCGGTGATTTCGACCGTTCGAGGATGTACACCGCATAGTTGTCCGCCTGCGCGGCCGTGCTGGGATGTTGCGCCTGCGCAGCCAGCGAAACAAAGACGCTGGTCAGCAGCAGTGCCGAGAGAACGGATGCGCGTGATCGGGACATGGCGGGGACTCCTTTAGACGGTTTGTTTTGATCGACCGTGGCCTGAATGTCCCAGGAAACGGTCTGTTGAGTATTGGAGCCGAAGTATCGTCCGGCCCACGCGTTTCGGTCAATCACTTGGTCGTGCGCGGCTCCCGCCTACGGCTAAATATCCTCCGCCATGGTATCGATGGCGCCGCAGGGGCATTCCGCTACGCATAGGCCGCAGCCCTTGCAGTAATCGTAGTTGAACTGGAAGCGCTTGCCCGGCCCGAGCTTGATTACCGCATTGTCGGGGCAGACGCCGTAGCAGTTGTCGCACTCGAAGCAGTTGCCGCAGGACAGACAGCGGCGGGCTTCGAAGCGGGCATTTTCTTCGGAAAGCCCGCCCAGCACCTCGTCGAAGGTGGACTGGCGACGGACGATATCCAGCATCGGACGCATGGTTTTCGGCGCGTCGGCGTAGTACCAGGTGTTCAGGTTCTCGAACGTCGCCAGTGCGTGCTTGGGCGCCGGCACCCGCGGTTCGCTGCGCAGCCAGGCGTCGATGTGACGCGCGGCCTTCTTGCCGTGGCCGATGGCAGCGGTCACGGTGCGTTCATTGCCCACCATGTCGCCGCCGGCGAAGACTCCGCGATGGCCGGTCATCATGCCGGCATCCACTTCGACCAGGCCGTCGCGGATGTTCAGTCCGGCGAGCTTTTGCAGCAGCGACAGGTCGGTCTCCTGACCCAGCGCCAACACCAGCGAATCGGCCTCGATGCGCTCGAATTCGCCGGTTGGCTGGGGGAACCCCTTTTCGTCGAGCACCATTCGCTCGACCATCACTTCGCCCGCCCCGGCCTCTTTAACCGTCGCCAGCCATTTCATCTGCACGCCCTCCTGCAAGGCTTCTTCCACCTCGAAGGCGTGGGCCGGCATTTTTTCGCGGCTGCGCCGGTAGACAACGATGGATTCCTCGGCGCCGAGGCGCTTCGCTGTGCGCGCCACGTCGATCGCCGTGTTGCCGCCGCCGTAAACCACCACATGGCGGCCGAGCAGGGGCTTCAATTCATCGGTCGAACCTTCCATGCCGTGCAGCACCGAGACCGCATCGAGGATGCGGCTGGCGTCGCCGGCGGGAATGTAGGCACGCTTCGCCAAATGGGCGCCGACGCCGAGGAACACCGCATCGAATTCGCCCAGCAGAGGCTCCAGTTCCTCGACCGGCTGGTTCAGGCGCAGTTTCACGCCGAGTTCGACAATGCGTGCGATCTCGGCATCGAGCACGTCCCGCGGCAACCGGTATTTGGGGATGCCGTAGCGCATCATGCCTCCCGCTTGGGCCGCCGCTTCGCGGATTTCCACTGCGTGGCCGCTGCGCACCAGATGGTAGGCGGCAGCCAGCCCCGCCGGCCCCGAGCCCACCACCAGCACGCGTTTGCCGCTGGCGGCAGCCGGCGCATCAAAGCGCCAGCCCAGTTTCAGCGCCTCGTCGCCGAGAAAACGTTCCACTGCATTGATGCCCACCGACTCGTCGAGCCGGCCGCGATTGCAGGCGCCCTCGCAGGGGTGGTAGCAGACCCGGCCCATGATCGCCGGCAGCGGGTTCTCCTCGGTGAGCTTGCGCCAGGCGGTTTCATAATCGCCCGACTCGGCATGGAACAGCCAGCCCTGGATGTTCTCGCCGGCCGGGCAGGTGGCGTTGCAGGGCGGCAGCCGATCCACATAGACAGGCCGTCGGGTGCGCCAGGAGCCGGTGTGGTTGGCGAGCGAGGAGCCGACGTCGAGGGTGATGGCGAAAGGTTTGTCCATAGTTGAACCTCAGGTTTCACCGCGGGGGACACGGGGAGCACGGGGACAACATTTTCATCGTCATGGTTTCCCCCGTGTCCCTGTGGCCCCCGCGGTTAGGGGTTTTCTTCCAGCAATCCGTATTTGCGGATATTGCGGTCCGCGATCCCTTGCAACCGCTCGATCACATCGGCACGCAAGGTCGGCGCGAACAGATGGGCATAGCGTTTCTGCGGCCGCAAATAGTCTTCTACCGGCAGCGGCTTACGGATTTTCAGCGCCGACTTGATTTCGCCACCCTCGGCTTCGAACACCGGGAACAGGCCCGTCTCCTTGGCCAGCCGTGCCATCTGGATGGTCTGGTCGGAGGCGCTGCCCCAGCCCAGCGGACAGGGCACGAGGATGTGGATGTAGCGCGCGCCATGCAGTTCCATGGCCCGCGCCACCTTGGCTTCGAGGTCGCGCAGATCGGCCACGGTGGCGGTGGCGACATAGGGGATCTCATGCGCCATGGCGATGGCGGGAACGAACTTACCCTGGCCGAAAACATTGCCCGGCTCGACGCCGACCGCCATCGTTGTCGCCGTGCGCGCCGCCGGCGGCGTGGCGCTGGAACGCTGCACCCCCGTGTTCATGTAGCCCTGATTGTCGTAGCAGATGTAGAGCACATCGTCGTTGCGCTCGAACATGCCGGACAGGCAGCCGAAACCGATATCGGTAGTGCCGCCATCGCCACCCTGCGCCACCACGCGCACCGCCTTGCCCTTGACGCGCAGCGCAGCGGCGATGCCGGTGGCCACCGCAGCGGTGTTGCCGAACAGCGAATGAATCCACGGCACCTGCCAGGAGGTTTCCGGATAGGGCGTGGAGAACACCTCCAGGCAACCGGTGGCATTCGCCGCCACCAACTGGCCGTGCGTCGCCTCCATCGCCGCATCGATCGCATAGCGCGCGCCGAGCGCCTCGCCGCAACCCTGGCAGGCACGGTGCCCCGAGTTGAGCGAGTTGTAACGCTTGGCCGAAGCCTGCACGCTGCGCTGCTCCGGCGCGAGCAGACGATTGCCGACGGTGAAGGTGCCGGTCTGATAGAACTTGACGGGTTGATGGCTCATGGGGGTCACCGTTTGAAATAAGAGGCGGCGTCAACAACCTTCATGTTTTGGCCTCCTTGCGCTTTGCTTTCGCTGCTTTGGATTTTTTCGGAAGCACGGCAGCTGCGACTTCAACGAGCCTACCCGATTCGACAGGCGGCGCCAGGTAGTTGTCTTTGCTCACCACCGGCTTGCCGCTTTTCGCTTCCAGCGCCTTGCGCGCATCGCCGGCGATGGCGCCGCCTTCCTTGGCGGCCCGGCGGTTGTCGACAAAACCCTGAGCGTCCTTGCGCCGGGCGATTTCCGTGGTCCCGGCTTCGCCCAGCATGGTGAAGATCAGTTCCAGATCGGTCATATGGTCGCGCAGATTGTTGCCGGTTTTCACCTTGTCCAGCCCCTTGAGCCGGCTATGCGCGCCGGGAGTGACGCCGAAGGTCGCGCGAGCGATTTCGGCGGTCAGGATGGAATATTCTCTACCCTCCTTGACGCCACGCTCTTTCCACTCGTCGGTCAGTTCGCCGCGCACGGCGATGGAGCGCAAGCGCTTCTCGATCCACGCCTGCGGGTAGCCCTTGGCCTGATACAGCGCGCGGGCACGGGCGCTGGCCAATTCCGGATTTTCGATTTCCTTCACTCGCTCGTAACCCACTTGCGCCAGCCAGCGCTTGAATGGTTCCGCGCGGGGCGAGGGAATGGATTGGACGATGCGGAACAAACCCTCGGTATTGGCGCAATCGGTTACGCGCTGCTTGCCATCCGGAGCTTCGAGTTTCAACCCGTGACAAAACGTCACGACTTCGCTGCCCTCCGCACCCAACCGCTGTTTCAGCTTGCGCCAGTAGGCCCCGGCATCGGGGCTCCCGGTCAGTACGCTACACACATCGACCACGGAAAACCACCACGCTTCGTTGTGCCAAGTACGCCGGATAGCCGTTTCCTGGAATACGACAAGATGATCAGCAGAAGCATCCTGTTTTGTGATTTTCTTGTTCATACGCTTATCTCGGAAAAAAATGCTGCAAGTGACTGTCCCTAGCGGTCAAGTGCTTTTACTTCATAAGCACGCGCCACCGCGAATTTAATTTTCGTGGCAAGTTCCTGCGACTCACGCATGATCGCCTGCACTTTTTCGCAGTTTTGCCAATGCTGGGACCAAAGGTCTTTGTCTACTTCCTTCTCAAAATTAATCTGGATAGGCACGCCCCAGTTTTCATAAGCCTCTAGTCGATTCACTCTCTCCGCAACGTCTTTGATCTCACGTTTTGTTGGTGACAATTTGGCAGTGCTTTCCATCCAAGTTTTCCAGCCTTTATTACCCTTCGACTGATTGCACTTGCCACAGGACGGAACGAGATTGCGAATCTCAGAGATATAGCCAGTCGGCTTTTTGTCTTTGACGAGTGGCCGGAGGTGATCCCATTCGGAGGCAACGCCACCGCAATACGCACACTGGAAAGTATCTGGAGTCATTCCGAGTAGATCGAGGGCTTGCTTCATCTCTTCCGCACTTGGCAGTACTACCGGAACAATCGAGTTGATAAAAGCGTTTGTGATGCTTGAAGACCGCCCGGTAATCTTCATCGGAGTTGGCATCCGGAACAACGACAAATATTCCATATAGCCGACCCCTACCCAATCTTCGCCGCCACGACCCCTTGGTCGCGCAACAGGTTTTCGGCCACGGGGCCGGAGTGTCGGGTCTGGCGTTCCCGTTCGAGTTGTTTGTTAACGATGTTCCAGTCGAGGTCGAGGAAGGTCGTATGTTCGAGCGCATCCTGCTCCGCCTGACGGAACAAGCCATGCAATGACTTCTTGGTGATGGAACGTCCGCCGAGGCCGGCGATCACTGTGTAGCCGTGCAGGTGCAGCCCCGACAGGGCCATGCGCACGTCGGTGGAAAGGATGCCGCCGATGCCTACCGCCAGGCTCTTTTCCAGGATCACCACGCGCTTCGCGCTCTTCAAGGCGGCGCGCACTGCGGTGAGCGGAAAGGGGCGATAGCTGGTGATGCCGAGTACGCCGATGGCGTGGCCGTCGGCGCGCATTTCATCGACCACGTCCTTGATCGTGCCGAGCACCGAACCCATTGCCACCACCATGGTTTCGGCGCCCTCGGCCTGGTAGGTGTGCGTGAGGCCGCCGCTGTCGCGGCCGAATATCTGTTTGAACTCGGCCGCCAATTGCGGAATGCGCTCCAGCGCCTGCATCTGCTTGGCGTGGGCGAGGTAGCGCACTTCCATGAAGGTCTCCGGCCCGACCATGGCGCCGATGGATACCGGTGCGGCCGGATCGAGCACCTGGCGCGGCACGTAGGGTGGCAGGTAGGCATCCACCTGCGCCTGGCTCGGCATGTCCACGCGCTCATAGGCATGGGTGAGGATGAAGCCGTCCATGCACACCATCACCGGCATCGACAGTTCCTCGCCCAAACGGAAGGCCTGGATGTGCAGATCCACCGCTTCCTGGTTGGTCTCGGCAAAGAGCTGGAGCCAGCCCGAATCGCGCATCGACATCGCGTCGGAGTGGTCGTTCCAGATGTTGATCGGCGCACCGATGGCGCGGTTGGCCAGGGTCATCACGATCGGCAGGCCGAGGCCGGACGCGTTGTACACCGCTTCGGCCATGAACAGCAGGCCCTGGCTGGCCGTCGCCGTATAGCTGCGCGCGCCGGCGGCGGAGGCGCCGATGGCCACGCTCATCGCGGCGAACTCACTTTCGACATTGATGAATTCGCACGACGTCAGCGTGCCATCCTTCACGCTTTCGCCGAGCGCTTCGACGATGTGGGTCTGCGGCGAGATCGGATAGGCGCAGATCACTTCCGGCCGGCACAGTGCCACGGCCTCGGCGACGGCGCGGGAGCCTTCGGTCTGTTTAAGCATGCAGCGTCTCCTTTACCTCGTCCTTGACGATGCGGTAGGCCTCCTCGGCGGCGGCGATGTTGGCCGCCGCCAGCTTCGCGGCAAAGCGCTCCTCGATCGCCTTGCACACCGACTCCAGCCGGATCAACCCGGACATCGCGGCAAAGCCGGCCAGCAGCGGCACGTTGGGCATCGGCCGGGCGACGTGGCGCAGTGCGATTTCGGTCGCCGGCACCGTGCACAGGCGTTCGGCGGGCCAGTCGCGGACGTAATCACCCAGACCGAGTTCGGCGAAGCTCTTGCCGGTGTTGATCAGGATGTAGCCGCCGCGCTTGAGGCCGGAGAAAACATCGACCTGGTGCAGCAGCGTCGGGTCCTGGATGATCAGGGCATCGGGTTCCATCACCGGCTCGCGCAAGCGAATCTCGCGGTCGTCGATGCGGCAGAAGGCCACCACCGGCGCGCCGGTGCGCTCCGAACCGAAGCTGGGAAATGCCTGCGCATGGCGTCCCTCGTCGAAGGCCGCCGCCGACAGCATCTCTGCCGCGGTGACCACACCTTGACCGCCGCGACCGTGTATCCGCACCTGAAACATGTTCTTTCCCTCCACCGAATCGCGCTCTGCGCCGGGCTTTGCGCGAGTCCTGTATATGACAGCAGACGTTCAAACCGGCTCCGCGTGTTGCACAATATACGGGCTCGCTTAGATCAAGCAAACATTCCCCATCCGCGTACCGCTATCCGCGGCTATCGCATAACCCGCGCGAGGCACACGATGACCGGCGTACCGTCCAACTCCCCAGCAGCCGATATGGACCCCGAAGAAACCCGCGAATGGCTCGACGCCCTCGAAGCGGTGATCGAACGCGAAGGGCCGGAGCGCGCGCATTTTCTGCTCGAACAACTGCTCGACGCGGGGCGCCTGTCCGGCATCAACATGCCGTATTCGGCCACCACCGAGTATGTGAATACGATCCCCTCCGACCGCCAGGTGCTGGCGCCCGGCGACTATGCCCTGGAAAACCGCATTCGCGCCTACATCCGCTGGAACGCGATGGTCATGGTGTTGCGCGCCAATCAGGACGACTCGCATCTCGGCGGCCATATTGCCTCGTTTGCTTCGGCGGCAACGCTCTACGACGTCGGCTTCAATCATTTCTGGCATGCGCCGTCCGCCGACCACGGCGGCGATCTGGTGTATTTCCAGGGACATTCGGCGCCCGGCATGTATGCCCGCGCCTTTCTTCTCGGCCGCCTGAGCGAGGAACAGATGGACAAGTTTCGCCGTGAAGTGAACGGCGGCGGCCTGTCCTCCTATCCCCATCCCTGGCTGATGCCGGATTTTTGGCAGTTCCCCACGGTATCGATGGGCCTCGGTCCGATCCAGGCCATCTACCAGGCGCGCTTCATGAAGTATCTGCACGACCGCTCGCTGGCGGATACCGCCGGCCGCAAGGTGTGGGCCTTCATGGGCGATGGCGAGATGGACGAACCCGAGTCGATGGGCGCCATCGGCATGGCCGGGCGCGAGAAGCTCGACAATCTGATCTTCGTCATCAACTGCAACCTGCAGCGCCTCGACGGCCCGGTGCGCGGCAACGGCAAGATCATCCAGGAACTCGAATCCGATTTCCGCGGCGCCGGCTGGAACGTGATCAAGTTGATCTGGGGCAGCTACTGGGATCCGCTGCTGGCGATGGATAGCCACGGCCACTTGCGGCGGCGGATGATGGAATGTGTGGACGGCGACTACCAGACCTTCAAGTCGAAGGACGGCGCCTATGTCCGCGCGCATTTCTTCAATACCCCGGAACTGAAGGCGATGGTCGCCAACTGGACCGACGATGACATTTGGCGCCTCAACCGCGGCGGCCACGATCCACACAAGGTTTTTGCCGCCTATCAGGCCGCGGCGAACCACCGCGGCCAGCCGACGGTGATCCTGGCGAAGACCATCAAAGGCTATGGGATGGGCGAATCGGGCGAGGCGCAGAACATCACCCACCAGCAAAAGAAGATGGGCACCACCTCGCTGAAGGCCTTCCGCGACCGCTTCAAGGTGCCGGTCAGCGACGAGGAGTTGGAGAAGTTGCCGTACCTCAAGTTCGACGAGGGCTCGGCCGAGCTTGCCTACATGCGCGAGCGGAGGCAGAGTCTCGGCGGCTATCTGCCGGCGCGCCGGCGCAACGTTGAGCCGTTGCCGGTGCCGCCCCTCTCCGCCTTCGATGCGCAGCTCAAGGCGGGCGGCGAAGGCCGCGAGTTCTCAACCACGATGGCTTTTGTCCGGGTGCTCAACGTGCTGCTCAAGGACAAGATCATCGGCAAGCGGGTGATTCCCATCGTGGTCGATGAATCACGCACCTTCGGCATGGAAGGTCTGTTCCGCCAGATCGGCATCTGGAACCAGGAGGGCCAGAAATATGTGCCGCAGGATGCCGACCAGTTGATGTTCTACAAGGAGTCGAAGACCGGGCAGATCCTTCAGGAGGGCATCAACGAGGCCGGCGCCATGGCCGACTGGATCGCCGCGGCGACCAGCTATTCGAACCATGGCGTGCAGACGATTCCGTTCTACGTCTTCTATTCGATGTTCGGCCTGCAGCGCACCATGGATCTGGTTTGGGCCGCAGGCGACCAGCGTTCGCGCGGCTTCCTGATCGGCGGTACCGCGGGGCGCACCACGCTGAACGGCGAGGGCCTGCAGCACGAGGATGGCCACAGCCATCTGCTGGCCGCCACGATCCCCAACTGCATCGCCTACGACCCGAGTTTCGCCTACGAGGTCGCGGTGATCGTGCAGGACGGCCTGCACCGGATGGTCGCGCAGCAGGAGGACGTGTTCTATTACTTGACGGTGATGAACGAGAACTACGAGCACCCGGCGATGCCCGAAGGTGTCGCGGCCGACATCCTCAAGGGCATGTACCTGCTGCGCAAGGGCGCCGCGTCGAATGGTCCGCGTGTGCAACTGCTCGGCGCCGGAGTGATTCTCCGCGAAGCCATCGCCGCCGCCGAACTGCTGCGCGACGATTGGGGCGTCGACGCCGACCTCTGGTCCTGCCCCAGTTTCAACGAGCTGGCGCGCGACGGCCAGGAAGCAACGCGCTGGAACCTGCTGCATCCGACCGAGAAGCCGCGTCTGCCGCACGTCGCGGCCTGTCTCACCGACAGCCGCGGTCCGATCGTCGCCAGCACCGATTACATCCGCCTGTATGCCGAACAGATCCGCCCCTATCTGCCGAAGCAGCGCAGCTACAGCGTGCTCGGTACCGACGGCTTCGGCCGCTCGGATACGCGGCAGCAGTTGCGCCATTTCTTCGAGATCGATCGGCGCTGGATCGCCGTGACCGCGTTGCGCGCCCTGGCCGACGAAGGTGCGATCAAGCCGGCGCAAGTGGCGGAAGCCATCGCCAAATACGGGCTCTCGGGCGACAAGCCCAATCCCGGCAAAGTCTGAGGAGCGCGCTCGATGAGCTCATTGATTGAAGTGAAGGTACCGGACATTGGGGGCTACAAGGATGTTCCGGTGATTGAGATTGCGGTGAAGGCGGGAGACCGGGTGGAGGCGGAGGAGAGTCTGCTGACGTTGGAGTCGGACAAGGCGACGATGGATGTGCCGTCGCCGTCGGCGGGGGTGGTGAAGGAAGTGAAGGTGAAGATTGGCGACAAGGTGGCCGAGGGGTCGCTGATTGTCGTGCTTGAGGGCAGCGAGAAAGGGGAACGGGAGCCGGGGAAAACCCTGAGCGGCGACTCCGCTGCTCACGTTGCTGCACTGGCCTCTCTTCCAGTCTCTGCTGCGGCGCCATCCCCGTCCCTCGTCCCCCGTCCCTCGTCCCTTTCGGAAATGGAGCCGATCGCGGCCCCCATGCCCGTGCATATTCCGACGGCGCAGGAAACCGCTGCCGATGTTCTGGGCGGCCACAAGGCCCACGCCAGTCCGTCGGTGCGCGCTTTCGCGCGTGAGCTTGGTGCCGACATTGGCAAGATTTCCGGCAATGGGCCGAAGGGCCGCATCACCCGCGAAGATGTGGTGGCGTTCGTCAAGGGCATCGTCAGCATGCCGCCGGTCGCGCCACCGATGGCCAGCGGTGGTAGCCTCAACCTGCTGCCCTGGCCGCAGGTGGACTTCGCCAAGTTTGGTCCGATCGAAACCCGGCCGCTGTCGCGGATCAAGAAAATCTCCGGCGCCAATCTGGCGCGCAACTGGGCGATGATTCCCCACGTCACGCAGTTCGACGAAGCCGACATCACCGATCTCGAAGCCTTCCGTGTCCGCATCAACAAGGAAAACGAGCGCCACGCCGCCACGCCTAAGCTCACCATGCTGGCGTTCATCATCAAGGCCTGCGTCGCGGCGCTGAAGCGATTTCCCGAATTCAACGCCTCGCTTGATGGAGACACGCTTGTGTTGAAGCAGTACGTCCACATTGGCTTCGCCGCCGATACGCCGAACGGACTGGTGGTGCCGGTGATCCGCGACGCCGACCGCAAAGGCGTGCTGCAGCTCGCCGCGGAGACCGCCGAGCTGGCGAAGAAGGCGCGCGACGGCAAGATCGGACCGGCTGAGATGAGCGGCGGCTGCTTCTCCATTTCCAGTCTCGGCGGCATCGGCGGCACTGCTTTCACGCCGATCATCAACGCACCGGAGGTGGCCATCCTCGGGGTTTCGAAAACCCAGTTGCGCCCGGTGTGGAACGGCGAGTCTTTCGTCCCGCGGCAAATGCTGCCGCTCTCGTTGTCCTATGATCATCGCGTCATCGACGGTGCGGCGGCGGCGCGCTTCGTTGTCCATCTTGGCGAACTGCTCGCCGACCTGCGGAGGGCCACGCTGTGACCACGATTACGGTAGTGAAAAAAGGCGACCAGGTGGCGATTGCCGCCGACTCGATGACCAGCTTCGGCGATACCCGACTCGGCCGCTCCTACAAGGGCGAGCACGACAAGATCCTCCGTGTCGGCGATTCCTGGGTCGGCGTCTGCGGCAGCTCTGCGCATCACCTGGTGCTGCTTTCGGCCATGGCGCGGCTGGACAATGTGCGCTTCGGCTCGCGCATGGAGGTGTACGAAACCTTCCGCCAGCTGCATCCGATCCTTAAGGAACACGCCTATCTGAATCCCAAGGAAGACGACGACGATCCCTACGAATCGTCGCAGATCACCGCGCTGATAGCCAACGCGTCGGGCATCTACGGCGTGTTTTCGCTGCGCGAGGTATTCGAGTTCGATCTGTTCTGGGGCATCGGGTCCGGCCGCAATTTTGCGCTCGGCGCAATGCATGCGGCCTACGACCAGGCGGCCGATGCGCAGGCGATCGCCCGCGTCGGCGTCGCTGCCGGAATCGAATTCGACACCGCATCGGGCGGCCCGGTGGTGTCCTACAGCGAAAAGCTGAAGGTCTGATGCGATGAGCTCATTGATTGAAGTGAAGGTACCGGACATTGGGGGCTACAAGGACGTTCCGGTGATTGAGATTGCGGTGAAGGTGGGAGACCGGGTGGAGGCGGAGGAGAGTCTGCTGACGTTGGAGTCGGACAAGGCGACGATGGATGTGCCGTCACCGTCGGCGGGGGTGGTGAAGGAAGTGAAGGTGAAGATTGGCGACAAGGTGGCCGAGGGGTCGCTGATCGTTCTGCTTGAGAAGCACGAGCAGGAAGCGGTCAGCGGTGAAGCACAAGAACCGGCGGCCGCTCCAGCAACCACTCTCACTCAGCCACCGCTTACAGCGAACCCCTTACCCCTCACCGCTGCCCCCTCACCGCTTCCCACCGACTACGATTTACTCGTCCTCGGCGGTGGCCCCGGCGGTTATTCCGCAGCTTTTCGCGCCGCCGACCTGGGGCTAAAGACGGTGATCGTCGAGCGGTACGGCCAGCTCGGCGGCGTCTGCCTCAATGTCGGCTGCATTCCATCCAAAGCGCTGCTGCATGTCGTCGCGGTGATCGAGGACGCGGCCCGTGTGCTGGAGGCGGGCATCAGTTTCGCCGCGCCCCGGGTAGACGTCGACAAGCTGCGCGGGCACAAGGAAAAAGTCGTCGGCAAGCTGACCACCGGCCTTGCCGGCATGGCCAAAGCGCGCAAGGTCGAGGTGCTGCGCGGCTTCGGCCGTTTTATCGATGCGCAGCACCTTGAGGTGGAAATCACCGCTGGCGCCGGCCAGGACAAGACCGGCGAAAAGAAGGTGATCGGCTTCAAGCAGGCCATCGTCGCGGCCGGCTCGCAGGCCGTGCATCTGCCGTTCCTGCCCGACGATCCGCGCATCGTCGATTCCACCGGCGCCCTCGAACTGCGCGGCAAACCGGAACGCATGCTGGTGATCGGCGGCGGCATCATCGGCCTCGAAATGGCGACGGTGTACTCGACCCTCGGCGCCCGTGTCGATGTGGTGGAAATGCTCGATGGCCTGATGCAGGGTCCGGACCGCGATCTGGTCAAGGTCTGGGAAAAGCAAAACGCCCAGCGCTTCGGCAAGGTGATGCTGAAGACCCGCACCGCCGCCGTCGAGGCTAAGCCCGACGGCCTCTGGGTCAGCTTCGAAGGCGAGAACGCCCCGGCCGAGACGCAGCGCTACGACCTGATCCTGCAAGCGGCCGGGCGTGCGCCCAACGGCGGCAAGATCGGTGCCGACAAGGCCGGTATCGCTGTCGATGCACGCGGCTTCATTCCAGTCGACACGCAGATGCGCACCAACGTGCCTCATATCTTCGCTATCGGCGACATCGTCGGCCAGCCGATGCTGGCGCACAAGGCGGTGCATGAAGGCCACGTTGCCGCCGAAGTCGCCGCCGGGCAGAAGAGCTTCTTCGACGCGACGGTGATCCCAGGCGTCGCCTACACGCACCCCGAAGTGGCCTGGGTCGGCGTCGGCGAGGACGAAGCGAAGAAAGTCGGGCGCGCGGTGAACAGCGCCAAATTCCCCTGGGCCGCTTCCGGCCGCGCCATCGCCAACGGCGCCGAATACGGCTTTACCAAACTGGTGTTCGACGCCGAAAGCCGTCGTATCATCGGCGGCGGCATCGTCGGCCCCGGCGCCGGCGACATGATCGGCGAGATCGCACTGGCCATCGAGATGGGCGCCGACGCAGTGGATATCGGCAAGACCATCCATCCGCACCCGACGCTGGGCGAGAGCATCGGCCTGGCGGCCGAAGTGGCGCACGGCAGTTGTACCGATCTGCCCCCTTCACGTAGAAAACCGTAGGAAATGCATCGATCATGACTCAGGACGAACTCAAGCAAGCCGTCGCCCGCGCTGCGCGCGACTATGTGGTCAGCCATGTACCGGAAGGCGCCATCGTCGGCGTCGGCACTGGCTCGACGGCCAATCTTTTCATCGATGAACTGGCGGCGATCAAGGGCCGCCTCGGCGGTACCGTGGCCAGTTCCGAAGCCTCGAAGAAACGCCTGGAGGGGTACGGCATCGAGGTGCTGGAACTCAACGCGGTGGTCGAGGCCGGCCGCGAGATTCCGGTGTATGTCGACGGTGCCGACGAAATTACCGCACGACTGGAAATGATCAAGGGCGGCGGCGCTGCGCTGACACGGGAGAAAATTGTCGCCGCCGTTGCAAAAACCTTCGTCTGTGTTTGCGATCAGAGCAAGCTGGTGCAAACCCTCGGCACATTCCCGCTACCCATCGAGGTCATCCCGATGGCCTGCGCCCAAGTGGCGCGCGCCTTGGGCAAACTTGGCGGTCAGCCGAAATTGCGCGCCGGCGTGGTCACCGACAATGGCAACGCGATCATCGACGTGCATGGTTTGAGCATTACCGATCCGGCCGGATTGGAAACCGAGCTGAACCAGATTGTCGGCGTGGTCACCAACGGCTTGTTTGCGCGGCGCGGCGCCGATGTGCTGCTGCTGGCGACGGCCGAGGGCGTCAGGACGATGACGCGCTGAGCGCGGAAGCGCGTCAGATGCGGCGCGCCAGCTCCGCCGCTTTGCCCAGGTAATTGCCCGGGGTCATTTCGAGCAGGCGCTGCTTTTCGTCGTCGGGAATGGCCAGGGTGCGGATGAAGGTGTGCAGCGCATCCTTCTCGATGCCCTTGCCGCGGGTGAGTTCCTTCAACTGCTCGTAGGGGTTCTCCACACCGTAGCGGCGCATCACCGTCTGCACCGGTTCGGCGAGAACCTCCCAGCAGGCGTCGAGGTCGGCGGCCAGGCGCTCGGGAGCGGCTTCCAGCTTGTTCAAGCCGCGCAGGCAGGAGTCGTAGGCGAGTAGGCTGTAGCCGAAAGCGACGCCCATATTGCGCAGCACCGTGGAGTCGGTCAGGTCGCGCTGCATGCGCGAAATCGGCAGCTTGTCGGCCAGGTGCCGCAGCACGGCATTGGCGAGGCCGAGGTTGCCTTCGGAGTTCTCGAAGTCGATCGGATTCACCTTGTGCGGCATGGTGGACGAGCCGATTTCGCCGGCCTTCAGCTTTTGCTTGAAGTAGCCGAGCGAGATGTATTGCCAGATGTCGCGGTCGGCGTCGATCAGCACGGTGTTGAAGCGGGCGATGGCGTCGAACAGTTCGGCCATTGCGTCATGCGGCTCGATCTGGATGGTGTAAGGATTGAATTCGAGGCCGAACGCTTCGATGAAGCGGCGGTTGAAACCTTCCCAGTCGAACGCCGGATAGGCCGAGAGATGGGCGTTGTAGTTGCCCACCGCGCCGTTGAACTTGGCACTCATCGCCACCGCCGCGATACGTGCGCGGTCGCGCTGCAGACGGGCGCAGACGTTGGCCATTTCCTTGCCCAGGGTGGTCGGGCTGGCCGGCTGGCCATGAGTGCGCGACAGCATCGGCAGATCGGCGAGGGTGTGGGCGAGTTCGCGGAAGCGGGCGACGATGCCATCGATGGCGGGCAGCAGGCTGCGTTGCAGGCCGTCGCGCAGCATCAGTGCGTGGGACAGGTTGTTGATGTCTTCCGAGGTGCAGGCGAAATGGATGAATTCGGTCACCCGCATCACTTCCGCATTGTCGTCCAGGCGGTCCTTGAGCCAGTATTCCATGGCCTTGACGTCATGGTTGGTGCGCCGTTCGATGTCCTTGATCGCCGCCGCATCGGCCACGGCGAAGTCGCTCACCAGCGCGTCCAGCTCAGCCACCGTGGCGGCGGAAAAGGGTGCGATTTCCACCAGTTCGGAGGCGCCGGCGAGCGCCTTGAGCCATTCGACTTCGACGCGAACACGGTTGCGGATCAGGCCAAATTCGGAAAAGTCGGCGCGCAGGGGTTCGAGCTTTTCTGCGTAGCGTCCGTCGAGGGGGGAGAGGGCGGTGAGGGTGAAGGACATGGCGGAAACAGTCGGGGCATGGGGGTGTTTGAAGACGAATTTTATCATGCGGTCCCAGTCGCCCCGGGCCCGGCGGCGGCCCCGGCCCCGGGGCGGGCGGCGATGGGGCCGGTGATATACTTTTTGCTCACAACAACGGCACTTTGCCCCACGTATCCCAATGAAGCTTCTCGGTTCGATTACCAGTCCCTACGTCCGCAAAGTCCGCGTCGTCCTCGCAGAAAAGAAGATCGACTACGAGTTTCAGATCGTCATCGCCAGCGATCCCGACGGCCCCGTGCGCCGATACAACCCGCTGGCCCGCGTGCCGGTGCTGGTGCTCGACGACGACAGCGCGATCTTCGATTCGCCGGTGATCGTCGAGTATCTGGACAGTGCCGCGCCGAACAACAAGCTGCTGCCGCAACCGAGCCGGGAACGTATTGAGGTGAAGCGTCGCGAGGCCCTCGCCGACGGTCTGCTCGACGCGGCGGTCAGTGCGCGGATGGAGTCGGTACGACCGGAAAACGAACGTAGCCCGGCATCGATCGAGCGCAATCGCATGGTGATCCATAGCTGCCTGGAATGGATGTCGCGCGAACTCGGCGACAACGCTTGGTGCATGGGTACGCCCTTCGGCCTCGCCGACATCGCGGTCGGCTGTGCGCTCGGCTATCTCGACCTGCGTTTCGCCGACATCGACTGGCGCAGCGCCTATCCCAACCTCGACCGGCTGCACGACAAGCTGATGCAGCGTTCGTCGTTCGCCGAAACCGTACCCAGAGTCTGAGCGGAAGCGGTCATCCACCGACCGGAGGACGGCGGCGGGTCAGGCAATCACTCCGCCGCCCAGACATACCCGGCTTTCGTAGATCACTACGCTCTGTCCGGGGGTGATCGCCCATTGCGGCGCTGCAAAATCCACCTCGCAGCGCACCGCATCCACCGATTCGATTTCGCACGGCGCGTCGGGCTGGCGGTAACGGGCCTTTGCGGTGTACACCCAATGTGTGTGCGGCATCCGGCCCGAGACCCAGGACAGGTCGATGGCCGTCAGGCGATCACGCAGCAACGCCGGATGGTCGTGCCCCTGCACGACATAGAGGACGTTCTTCGCCATGTCCTTTGCCGCCACATACCAGGGCAGTTCCGGGGCACCCTTGACGCCGCCGATGCCGAGGCCGTCGCGCTGGCCGAGGGTGTGGTACATCAATCCCTGGTGCCGGCCCATCACGCGGTCGTCGTCGAGATTGCGAATCTCGCCCGGTTGCATCGGCAGGTAGCGTTGGAGGAATTCGCGGAACGGCCGTTCGCCGATGAAGCAGATTCCGGTCGAATCCTTCTTCGCATGATTGGCAAGGCCGGCTTCCTCGGCCATCCGCCGCACGTCGCGCTTGTAGAGATGACCGATGGGGAACAGGGTCTTCGCCAGCTGGGCCTGGTTCAGGCGGTGGAGAAAGTAGCTCTGGTCCTTGGTTCCGTCCTCGGCCTTGAGCAACTGGAACTCGCCGAGAAACTCCCGCACCTGGGCATAGTGTCCGGTGGCAATGCGGTCGGCGCCGAGCTGCACCGCATGGTCGAGGAAGGCCTTGAACTTGATTTCCGAATTGCACAGTACGTCGGGGTTCGGTGTCCGGCCAGCCTGGTATTCGCGGAGGAAATCGGCGAACACCCGCTCCTTGTATTCGGCGGAAAAATTCACTACCTCGATGTCGATGCCGAGGGTGTCGGCGACGGCGACGGCATCGACCAGATCCTGGCGCGACGAGCAGTACTCGTCGTCGTCATCGTCTTCCCAGTTCTTCATGAACAGGCCGATGACTTTCCATCCCGCCTGTTTCAGCAGCAGGGCTGCAACCGACGAATCCACGCCGCCGGAAAGCCCGACGATTACCGTTCCTTTGCTCATAGTTCAGTCGTAGTGGCGAATCAGGTCCAGGGGGAAACGGCGGCCGGCAAGATGGTCTTGCACGCACTGCCAGATCAGCGGACTGCGGTGCTGCTCCCGGCTGGCCTGGATTTCCGCCGGTGTCATCCATACTGCGCGCAGGATGCCGGTATCCAACGGGCGCTGCGGGTCGTGGCCGCCCAAATCGCCACAGAAGGCGAATCGCAGGTAGGTGATGTCGCCCTGCGGCCGCCGCCACTGGTAAACGCCGACCAGCGCTGTGGGATTGAATTGCCACGCGGTTTCCTCAAGGGCTTCGCGCGCGCAGGCGGCGACCAACGACTCGCCTTCGTCGAGATGGCCGGCAGGCTGGTTGAAACGAATGCCGGTGTCGGTTTCCTCCTCCACCAGCAGGTAGCGGCCGTCGCGTTGGATCAGCGCGGCGACGGTGACATTGGGTTTCCAGATCGTACTCATCGGACCATTTTACCGCTGCCGGGCATCCGGCCGATCCGGTTATTCGACCAGGAATGTTCCCATCATGCCGCCGGCCGCGTGATCGAGGATGTGGCAGTGATACATCCATTCGCCCGGATTGTCGGCTACGAACGCCACTTCGACCGACGAGCGCGGCGGCATCAGCACGGTGTCGCGCCATTCGCGGAAGCGGGTCGCCTTGCCATCTACCGCCAGCACACGGAAGAAATGGCCATGGAGATGCATCGGGTGGGTGTATTCGGTTTCGTTGATCATGTGCAGGCGCACATGTTCGCCCTTGCGGAAATGCAGCAACGGCTCGTGCATCAGTGCGTGCTCGTGTTGCGCCGAGAAATTCATGGTCCAGGTCAACCCATGCTTTTCCATCAGTTCCTGGATCTTGCCCGGCTTGCCGTCGATGGTGCCGATGATCGGTGCGCCGCGCATGCCGCCCTGGAAAACAATGTAGTGGTCGGTCGCCATGTCGATGTTCGGCTCGGGCAGTCGGTTGCCGGGCAGCAGCAAGGAAGACTTCAAAGGTTTGTTGCGTACCGCCTTGCCGTCCTGATAAACGATACGCCCGATCTCGCCCAGACTGCGCCGGTGGCGGTCGACGATGGCGAACGTCGTCCCCGCGGCATGCATGCAGTCGATGACAATATCCGCCCGCATCCCCGGGCCGAGATCCAGTACCTCTACGGCATGCGGTTCGACCGCCTGGCCGTCGTAGGCGATCACCGTCATCGAGTGGCCGGCGATGGCCGGTTTGAACACGCGCGCCGAGGCTGCGTTGATCAGGCGCAGACGAATGCGTTCGCCACTGCGCACAGTGAGCCTTCCGCCTGGCTGGCCATTGACCAGAACGTGGTTGCCAAGCCGGCCTTCGTTGCCGAAATCCAAGATGCGGCCGAAGTCTTCGACCTGCCGCCCCTCTTCGTCGAGCTTGATGTCCGCAAGCATCCAGACTTCGTCGCGATCCACTGTGATCGGCTTGTCCTCCTCGACAATCAGCGCGCCGTAGAGTCCGCGCGGCACCTGCTCGAAGCTGCTCTGGTGCGGGTGGTACCAGAAGGTGCCGGAATCCCGTGCCACCCACTCGTAGTCAAAGTGGATGTTAGGCTTGATCGGTGCCTGTGTGACCTGAGGCACGCCATCCATCGCGTTGGGAACGCGCACCCCGTGCCAATGGATTGTGGTATCGACGCCCAGGCCGTTGTCTACCTGGATCTGAACCCGCTCACCGCGCCGGATGCGCATTGTCTGACCCGGAACCGTGCCATTGAAGGCCCAGAAATTGGTCTTCCCGGCAACGCCGGCCAGCGCCAACTCGACTTCGGCAGGCCGCAGCGCGTAGCTTTTCGTGGCCGTCGAGCGGCTGGCTGCGGCGGCCCAGGCCGGTAGTGTTGCGCCGGTAGCGAGAGCCCCCGCCGATTTGAGAAATTCACGCCGGGAAAACATGGCAGGCTCCTTCATCGTTCAATGCGTGTCGAGACGTTCGTAAAGGGTGGTGAGACGGTCGGCACTGGCAAGGATCGCTTCGCTGGCCTCGGCCACGATCAACGGATAGGTGCCGGTTCCTTCGGTGGCGATCGCCGCCGCGAGCCACTCCCATTGCAGGGACAGTTCCTCGATCTCGCTGCGGATGTCCGCCGAGTTGCCGCCGTACCGGCGCAGCTCTTCGAGTGCGGCGACGAACTCCCGCGTCGCACTGGCCATGTCCCTCGCCACGGCCGGCGAAGGATCGCCCCAGACGCGCAGCATGTAGGCCTTGGCCAGGCGCTGGGAGAGCATGCGCTGGCGTCCCGCCAGATTCACCATCCGCCCGCCGCTGGAGGCGACATTGCCTTGCAGCTGTTGTGTCAGTCGTTCGGCGCCTTCGAGAATGGTCTCGGCGGCGGCGTTCAACTCGATCGCCTGGGGCAGTTCGGGTTTGCCGTGGAAGATGCCGCCGAATCTGCGCCAGCGACCCTTGATGTCGCCGAGTTGCAGGGGTTCCGTTGCCGGAAAGCCCTCCAGCCAGCGCAGGTTGGCATCGAAACGGCGCACGGAGTCGGCGAGCAGCAGCCGATCCACCTTGGGCTGGACCTTCATGCCGATCTGGACATAGGTTCTGACGATGCGCTGCGAAAGCATGCGCAGTTCGCCGGCACGGTTGATCGCCGCCATCGCGTTTGCCTCGGGTTCCGCCGCCAGCGCGGCGGCGTTTGCCGCCATCGACAGACAGAGCAGCAGCCATCGGATCGAATTCATCGTTTTTATCCTCAGAATACCGGAACGCCCATCGCCTGTAGCGCGCGGACCAGTTGCGCAGTGGCTTGCTCGGTCAGCCCCACCGCCTCCTTGTAGCGCCTTTCCTGGGCGTGCTGCGCCGCCTCCTGCATCAGCTTGCGGCCTTCACCGACGAAGCCGTCCACCCGCATGCGCCGATCACCGTCGGCCTTGCCTTCGGTGATCAGCATCTCGGCCATGATTTCGTTGCTCTTGAAACGCTTCAATTCGTAGGCGTATTCGTCCGCCGGCGTGTCGAATTTGAGCGACATAACCACCTCCTGGCCGGCGCGTATGCGCGACAGCTCGACCACCGCGAGCTTGTAGGTCTCGGCCAGCTTCTTGTTGGCTTCGCCAAGCTGCCCGGCGTTGCCGAAACGTGCAGCTTCCTCGACGGCCAAGTCGATCTGCGCGAGCAGTGTTTTTGCCGTCGGCCCCAGCTTTGGATCGGGCACCAGTTCGGCCACGGAGGCACGGTAGGTTGCGACCTGCTCGCGCAGGCCGTCGAAATTCTTGCGTTGCGCACTTTCGGACAACGCATTTTCCGCGGACAGGCGGCGGGACACCGCGGACAGCGACTTGAATGCCGCATCCGCGGCTTGTGCCGCGCCGTCGGTGTTGCCGCCGGCCAGAGCCGTGCGGGACTCGGCGAGGGCCTTCAGCGCGCCTTCCAGCAATGTTTGGGCTTCGCCGCCGCGGGCCGCCGCTTTTTTTGCCGCCGGTGCATTGAGCAACGTTTCCACCAGGCGGATCTTCTGTTCCACCAGACGCTGGCGCGCCTCGTCGCCTTCCGTTATCTGTGCGATCGCCCCTGTCGACAGCAGTGCCGACAGGACAAAAACCGCCAGTTTGCTTCTCATCAGACCCCCTTTGTTCCTTGCGCCGTTACGCTGAATGGAATTCCCCTGGCCGCAGAATGCCGGAGCGAACGAGTTTCCGCAATATTCGCGCGGGTAATCGCGATGTGGCGGCCACCTTGGGGAATCCGATGGGCCAAATCGGCTAAAATTGCCAGCTTTCGCCCCTTCCTTGCTGGAGATTCACTATGTCCATGGCCGACCGTGACGGCTTCATCTGGTACGACGGCAAACTCGTGCCCTGGCGTGAGGCCAACACCCACGTGCTTACCCATTCACTGCACTACGGGCTATCGATTTTCGAAGGCGTGCGCGCCTACAACACCGTCAACGGCACGGCGATTTTTCGCCTCAAGGAGCACACCGATCGCTTGTTCAACTCGGCGCACATTTTCCGCATGGAAATGCCCTGGGATAAAAAAACGATTATGGAAGCCCAACGCGAAGTGGTGCGCGTGAACAAGCTCGAGTCCGGCTATATCCGTCCTGTCGCTTTCTACGGTTCCGAAAAAATGGGCATCTCGCCCAAGGGTGCCAAGGTGCATGTGGCCGTGGCGGCCTGGACCTGGGGCGCCTACCTGGGCGCCGACGGCATGGAAAAAGGGATTCGCGTCAAGACATCCAGTTTCACCCGCCATCATGTGAACGTGACCATGTGCCGGGCCAAGTACGCCGCCTCCTACGCCAACTCCATGCTGGCCAATATGGAAGCGCAGGACGACGGTTACGACGAAGCGCTGTTGCTGGACGTGGATGGGTTCGTCGCCGAAGGCGCCGGGGAAAACCTGTTCCTCGTCAAGGACGGCAAGATCTACGAACCGGAGATCGCTTCGGCGTTGATCGGCATCACCCGCGCTACAGTGATCCAGTTGGCGAAGGATCATCTGGGCATCGAGGTGATTTCCAAGCGCCTGACCCGCGACGACGTGTATACCGCCGACGAGGCGTTTTTCACAGGCACTGCCGCCGAAGTGACGCCGATCCGCGAACTCGACCGCCGTACCATCGGCGCCGGTCGCCGCGGACCGATTACCGAAAAGCTGCAAACCCTGTTCTTCGAAGTGGTCAACGGCAAACTGCCGCAATACCAAACTTGGCTGACGCCGGTCGCCTGAGGATATCGAAATGAGCCAATCCGCCCGATTCAAGGATGACGCCCGCGAGGTGAATGTCACCGCCCACGATCTGCCGCTGCACTGCCCGCGCCCCGGCGCGCCGCTCTGGGCGCGGCATCCGCGTGTATTCCTCGATGTATTAAAAAACCATGAAGGCAAGGCGGTCTGCCCCTACTGCAGCACCGTCTATACCTTCACCGGCGAGCGTCCGACGGGGCATCATTGATCCGGTAAACGGCATGTGCCCCGCAGGCGTGCCGTTTGCTGTATACGCCCGATGAAAATTCTCGTCGTCGCCCCTTCCTGGATCGGCGACACTCTGATGGCCCAGTCGTTGCTGATGCTGTTGGCGCAGCGCGGTGCGCAGATCGACGTGCTGGCCCCCGAGTGGACCGCGCCGTTGCTGACGCGGATGCCGGAGGTGCGGCGGGTTGTCTCCAGTCCTTTCCGTCACGGCGATTTCGCCCTTTGCGCTCGCCGTCGCCTCGGCCGCATGCTGTCCGCCGAAGGCTATGCCGAAGCAGTGGTGCTTCCCAACAGTTGGAAGTCGGCGTTGGTGCCGTTCTTCGCCGGGATTCCACTGCGTACCGGCTACAGCGGCGAAGCCCGCGTCGGCCTGATCAACAACCGCCATCGTCTCGACAAGGCAGCGCTGCCGAAGCTGGTCGCGCGCTATGCCCAGTTGTCGCAACCCCGCTGCGCTGCTCCGCTGGCGCATTGGCCACAGCCCCGGCTGATTTCCACTGCCGCGCAGCAGGCGGCCTGTCGTAGTGCGCTTGGCCTGGCGGCCGATGCGCAACCCTACGTGCTCTGCCCGGGCGCCGAATACGGGCCGGCCAAGCGCTGGCCGGCCCGCCACTTTGCCGCTCTCGCCCGGCAACTGGCGGTAGAGGGAGCGCCGGTGTGGATCGTCGGTTCGGCCAAGGACGCCACTCTCGGTGCGGAAATCGCCGCGTTGTCGGGCGGCGCGGCGCTCAACCTGTGCGGCCGCAGCAGTCTGGATAACGCCATCGACCTGATAGCCGGCGCGCGCGCCGTGGTCAGCAACGATTCCGGGCTGATGCATGTCGCGGCGGCGCTGGACCGGCCGCTGGCGGCGCTTTACGGCTCGTCGAGCCCAGGCTACACGCCGCCGCTGTCGGCGCATGCGAAAATCGTTTCGCTGAATCTCGCGTGCAGCCCCTGTTTTATGCGCGAATGCCCCCTCGGCCATCTGAACTGTCTCGAACAGCTCACCCCGGCACGGGTTCGCGCCACACTGGAAATCTGAGCAGAATGCCGACCAACAAGCTCTTCTTCGCTTCGGCCCAGGATGTCGAAGCCGCTTTCTACGAAGCTATCGAGCGCGCCGATCTCGATGCGCTGATGGCCGTTTGGGCGGAAGACGAGGAAATTGTCTGCATCCATCCCGGCAGCGGCCGTATCTCCGGCTATCTCCATATCCGCGAATCCTGGCGGCGCATTTTCGAGGGTGGCGCGCGGCTGCGCATTCGCACCCGGGTCATGAGTACCGTGGTGAACCCATTCGCTGCCGTGCACAGCCTGATCGAGGAAGTTGCCCTGCGCGGGGCGGAGGAAGCGACCGCCGCGGTGACGGCCACCAACATCTATGTGCGCGGTCCGCTCGGCTGGCGCATGGTGATGCACCATGGGTCCGCCGCCCCGGCAGAGTCCAGCCAAGCGCCGCAAACCCTTCATTGACCATTGTTTTCGAGGAGTTCCCGATGCATCTGCCCGCAGCCGAAATCTTCAAGGCCTACGACATCCGCGGCATTGTCGACACTACCCTGACCGTACCGACCGTCGAAGCCATCGGCGCCGCCCTCGGCAGCGAAGCCCGTGCCCGCGGCCTCGATACGCTCTGCGTCGGCCGCGACGGCCGCCTTTCAGGTCCGGCGCTGGCCGCAGCGCTGGCCCGCGGGCTGAACGGCGCCGGCATCGACGTGATCGATATCGGCTGCGTGCCGACCCCGGTCACCTACTTCGCCGCCCATCAGCTGGATACAGGCTCCTGCGTCTCGGTCACCGGCAGCCACAATCCGCCCGACTACAACGGGTTGAAAATGGTGCTCGGCGGCCAGACGCTCTACGGCGAGCTGATCCAAAGCCTGCGCCGCCGCATCGAACGCGGCGATCTGGTCTCGGGGGCAGGCAAAGTCCGCCATGCCGACGTCAAGGAAGCCTATCTGCAACGTATCGTCGGTGACGTCAAGCTGTCGCGGCCAATGAAAATAGTGGTCGACTGCGGTAACGGCGTCGCCGGCGGTTTTGCCCCGGAACTGTTCCGCCGCATGGGTTGCGAAGTGATCGAGTTGTTCTGCGAGGTGGACGGCACGTTCCCCAACCACCATCCCGACCCATCCAAACCGGAGAACCTGCAGGACGTGGTCCGCGCCCTGCGCGAGACCGACGCCGAACTGGGGCTTGCCTTCGACGGCGACGGCGATCGCCTCGGCGTGGTGACCAAGGACGGCGAGATCGTCTATCCGGATCGCCAATTGATGCTGTTCGCCGCCGACGTGCTGAGCCGCAACCCCGGCGCGCAGATCATCTACGACGTCAAATGTTCGCGCTGGGTGGCCGAATCGGTGCGCTTCCAGGGCGGCGTGCCGCTGATGTGGAACACCGGCCATGCGCTGATCAAGACCAAACTCAAGGCGACCGGCGCGCCGCTGGCCGGAGAGATGAGCGGCCATATGTTCTTCAAGGAGCGCTGGTACGGCTTCGACGATGGCCTCTATGCCGGTGCCCGGTTGCTGGAAATCGTCTCACGCTGGAAGGACGCCAACTGGCCGCTGAAGAATCTGCCGAATGCCCTTTCGACGCCGGAACTCAACCTGAAGATGAAGGAAGGCGAACCCCACCGCCTGATCGAGACCCTGCAAAAGAGCGGACGTTTCCCGACGGCGCGGGAGCTGTTCACCCTCGACGGAGTGCGCGCTGAATATGCCGATGGTTTTGGCCTCGCCCGCGCTTCGAACACCACGCCGGTGGTGGTGCTGCGCTTCGAAGCCGACACCCCGGCTGCGCTGGAGCGCATTCGCGGCGAATTCCGGGCTGCGCTGCAAGCCGCCTGGCCAGGGTTGGCGACGGACTTTTAAGCCGTCACGATCCGCCGTCCGGAGTTCGTCCCTTTGTCCGATCACGATCTGTTTGCAGCGGCGCCCGGCCATGCGCCGCTGGCTGAAACGTTGCGCCCGCAAGCCCTCGACGAAGTCATCGGCCAGTCGCATCTGCTGGGTCCGGGGAAGCCGCTGCGCTTGGCCTTCGACTCGGGTACGCCGCATTCGATGATCCTCTGGGGCCCGCCCGGCGTCGGCAAGACCACGCTGGCGCGGCTGATGGCCGATGCCTTTGAGGCACAGTTCATTGCTCTCTCGGCTGTGTTCTCGGGTGTCAAGGATATCCGCGAGGCGATGCTACAGGCCGAACTGACGCAAGCACAGAGCGGTCGACGGACCATCCTTTTCGTCGACGAAGTGCATCGCTTCAACAAGGCGCAGCAGGATGCCTTTCTGCCCTATGTCGAACGCGGTACGGTGACTTTCATCGGTGCGACCACCGAGAATCCGTCGTTCGAGGTGAATTCGGCGCTGCTTTCACGCGCTTCGGTGTATGTGCTGAAAAGCCTCAGCGAGGACGATCTGCGGCAACTGTTCGCCCGCGCCCAGGCGCGGGCGTTCGCCGAGCTGGCGTTCGCCGACGACGCCCGCGATCGACTGATCGGGCATGCCGACGGCGATGCCCGGCGCTTGCTCAACGTGCTGGAGCAGCTCAAGACAGCGGCCGCAGCGGCCGGTGTAGTGCGGGTCGACGCCGTTTTCTTAGAATCGACCTTGGCGAGCGATCTGCGTCGCTTCGACAAGGGCGGCGACGCCTTCTACGATCAGATCTCGGCATTACACAAGTCGGTACGCGGCTCGGACCCCGATGCGTCGCTCTACTGGCTGCTGCGCATGCTCGACGGCGGCGCCGATCCGCTTTACCTCGGGCGGCGGATGATCCGCATGGCCACCGAGGACATCGGCCTCGCCGACCCGCGGGCCCTGCAATTGACGCTGAATGCGGTCGATACCTATGAGCGTCTAGGCTCGCCGGAAGGCGAACTGGCGCTCGCCGAAGCGATCATCTATCTCGCCGTGGCGCCCAAGTCGAACGCCGCCTACAAGGCCTACAACGCCGCCCGCGCCTTCGTCGCAAAGGACAGATCGCGGCCGGTGCCGGAGCATTTGCGTAATGCGCCGACCAAGTTGATGAAGGAACTCGGCTTCGGCAGCGAATATCGCTACGCGCACGATGAACCGGAAGCCTACGCGGCCGGAGAAAACTACTTTCCGGAAGGCATCGCGGCGCCGGGCTGGTACCAGCCGACGCCGCGCGGGCTGGAGCAGAAGATTGCGGACAAGCTGTCCCGCCTGCGGCAACTGGACGCTGCCGCGAAAAAGCGCAACCCGTAGGCCTCAGCAGGGCGGGTGCGCGCTGTTGAAGTGCACCAGTGCGCGTTCAGCCCGATGCAGCGCATCGTCCCCGCCTTCGCTGGCGGCCTCGCAGATCGCCTCGCTCAACATGCCGCGCAACAACCCGGTGCCCTCTTCGCTTTGCACCAGACCGCAGGCCATCTGCGCCGCCATCGGGAAACTCAGATGCTCATGGTGGGCGATCAACGAAACTTCGTCCTCGTTCAGATCGCAATAATCGAGACACTCCTTCATCGAGAGCATGGCAAACCCTCCTCAAATTATTCGATGATTGACGCTCCGCTGGAGCGTCGCTGTGAGATGTTTGTAGTTCAGTATCGGCACCGGTTTCGACGAAATCAAGGTGCGGCGCATCGTCGCGGCGGATGAGGAAATCCGTTCTTCAAACCGCTCAATTGGTTGCAACGCAAACCTGGTGTGATTTCGCGGAAAGGCATTCAGTCCGGAAGGACATAACGGTAACGCGGATCGTCCGGCGTTCCGCTCAGCGGGCCGTCTTCACGGCTGGGTTGCCACTGCACCAAATCTTCGATGCGTTGCGCCAGGGCAAAATCACGGTCGGTAATGCCTTTTGCGTCGTGGGTCGACAACCGGACTTCGACGCGGCCCCAGCCGAGCGCGATGTCCGGATGGTGCCAGGCGGCTTCGGCCAGGTGGCCGATGGCGTTGACCACCATCAACGCGCCCTTCCAGCCTTCGGTACGATAGGCGCGGTATAGCTGGCCGTCTGCCAGCGTCCAGTGCGGCAGGCATTCGCCTAGGCGACGGCGGACGGTGGCTTCGTCGAGGGCGAGGCAGGGTTTCATGGCGTTCTCCGGCACAGGCTACATTCCCATCCTAGTGCCTCGGGCGGCGGCCGGGGCCTCGCTTATAATCGGCGCCCCTTGTGCCGCGCTCGCGGCATCGAACCGCACAGGACTTCACATGCTGGACATCCAACTTCTTCGCAACGCGCTGGCTTCGGTCGCCGAGCGTCTGGCCACGCGCGGCATCGCCCTCGACACCGCCGCCTTCGAAGCGCTGGAATCCGAGCGCAAGCAGGTGCAGACGCATACCCAGGAGTTGCAGGCGCGGCGCAACAGCCTGTCCAAGCAGGTCGGCATTCTCAAGAGCAAAGGCGAGGATGCTTCGCCCGTGCTGGCCGAAGTGGGCGGCATCGGTGACGAGCTGAAGGCTAACGAAGACAAGCTGGCCGCACTCCAGAAGCGCTACCACGACTTCGTTGCGACCATCCCCAATCTGCCGCACGAAAGCGTGCCGGTGGGGCGCGACGAAACCGGCAACGTCGAAGTCCTGCGTTGGGGCACGCCGCGCCGTTTCGACTTCGAGGTCAAGGATCACGTCGATGTCGGTGCGCCGCTGGGCCTGGATTTTGAAACCGCGACCAAGATCGCCGGCAGCCGCTTCACGCTGATGAAGGGCAGTCTGGCGCGCCTGCATCGCGCACTTGCCCAGTTCATGTTGGATGTGCATACATCCGAACACGGCTACACGGAACTGTATGCGCCTTATCTGGTGAATCCCGACAGCATGTTCGGAACCGGTCAGCTGCCGAAGTTCGAGGAGGATCTGTTTCACGTCCAGCGCCACGACGGAAGCCGGCTCTACCTGATCCCGACGGCCGAGGTTCCGGTGACCAACATCGTCCGCGACGAGATCCTCGATCCGGCGGCGCTGCCGCTGAAGTTCGTCTGCCATACGCCCTGCTTCCGCTCCGAGGCCGGCTCCTACGGCCGCGACACGCGCGGCATGATCCGCCAGCATCAGTTCGACAAGGTGGAACTGGTGCAGATCGTGACGCCGGAAAAATCGTGGGAAGCGCTGGAACAGCTCACCGGCCACGCCGAGGCCATCCTGCAAAAGCTGGAATTGCCTTATCGCAAGATGGCGCTGTGCAGTGGCGACATGGGGTTTTCCGCGGCCAAGACCTATGACCTCGAAGTCTGGTTGCCGGCGCAGAATACCTATCGCGAGATTTCTTCCTGCTCCAACTTCGAAGCCTTCCAGGCGCGGCGCATGCAGGCCCGTTTCCGCAACGAGAAGAACAAGCCGGAACTGGTGCACACGCTCAATGGCTCCGGCCTTGCGGTGGGTCGCACGCTGGTGGCGATTCTGGAGAATGGCCAGAACCCCGACGGCAGCGTCGCCATCCCTACAGTACTGCGTCCCTACATGGGCGGGCTGGAGCAGCTCAGCGCAGCTTGAAATTCGGCTTGTAGGGTTTCAGCGTCGGCTGCCAAGCCGGCTCGAAGTGGCTGAGGATGCCGTAGAAGGTGCGGATGTTTTCCACCAGGATTACCGCCTCGCCGCCGCGCGCCCGACCCGATTTGAGGTGCGAATACACCTCGGGTCGGGCCATCAGTGGCAGCACTTTTTTCATTTCGTACCACGAATTCGGGTCGCGCTTCATCCCTGTGGCGATGGCGCGCGCCCCGTTCATGTGCCCCATGCCCAGGTTGTATGCGGCCAGAGCCAACCAGGTCCTGTCCGGTTCGGCGACTTCGTCGGGCAGACCGTCGCGCAGATCGGCGAGGTATTTGGCGCCGGCGCGGATGCTCTGTTTCGGATCGAGGCGATTGTTCACCCGCAGCCGGTCGGCGGTGTCTTCAGTCAGCATCATCATGCCGCGCACCCCGGTCGGCGACGTCGCGTTGGGATCCCATTTCGACTCCTGGTAGGCCAGCGCCGCCAGCAGCCGCCAGTCGATGCCGGACGCGGCCTGGGCATCCTGGAAATCCTTGCGGTAGCGGGGCAGGGTGGTGCGCATGTCGTCGAGCAGTTCGGTTATGCCCTGCGGCTTGATGCGCTCGATGTGGCCGAAATAGCGGTCCTTGAGTCGCGCCAGCTGGCCGCTGCGTTGCATTTCGGCGATGAAATCCTGCGCCGCGTTCCAAAGCGCCTTATCTTCGGTGGCGAAGGCCCAGGCGAAGCGGAGTTTCCCGGGCAGGCTCTGCACGACCTCCAGATCGGGAAACAGTTGCAGGGCGAGCCGGTATTGCAGGGTATCGGTGGCGGCGAGATCGGTACGCCGCTCTCCGACGTTCTGCAGCAGTTCGAATTCCGCCACGCCGCTGCGCTGGATCACCGTGAAGCGCGGCGGCGTACCTGACATGCGGGTCAGCGCTTCAGCCTGAGGCGATGCGAACATCGCTTCGATGCGCATGCCGTCGAGCGCAGTCTCTTCCTCCTGGATCGCCGGATTGTCGGCCGATCCCACCAGGATCGGCTCAGTTTCGCGCATCGGCGCGGTGAACAACAGGTCGGGTACGTCCTCGACGCTTGCCGAGGCGGCAAAATGGACCTTTTTCCGGCGCACCATCCTGCGCAGCGCGCCTTGGTCGTCGGCGACTATATAGCGGACCTGTAGATGCCGGCTTTGCGCAAAGGCTTCCACGATGTCGTGCTCGAAGCCGCTGGCGACGCCATTCTCGACTTGATAGGTGGCCGGGCCGTTGCGAATCGCAACCACCAGTTCGCCGCTTTGTTCCGGCGTCTCAATGCGGTCGCAGGCCGTCAGCAGCACGGCGCAGAACAAAAAGGTCAAGCCGGCAAGTCGCCCCATCGCATTTCCCTGGAAGAGGGACGGGCATTGTGCCACGGCCGCTTCGTCCAAAAGCTTTTGCGGTGATAGAATCCGCGCCCACGGAGAGGTGGCAGAGTGGTCGAATGTACCTGACTCGAAATCAGGCGTAGGTGCAAGCCTACCGTGGGTTCGAATCCCACCCTCTCCGCCATTCGGTTCTATCAGCCAAGCCCGCCCGATGCGGGCTTTTTGTTTTGCATCGGCACCGCGCAAGCGGGTGAATCGGTTCACTTTCCGCAGCGTGCGTCTTCGTGGTCCCGGTGAATGGGAATTCGAAGGGGTTCCCGTCGGGCGTTTGAGGCAGGCCTCAGTAAGGATTCTGAAAACAGCTTTCGGTATTTATTTAGTATCCAGCCAATACACGATCTTGATGAGGAGGCGTTCATGAGCAATCCTTACACCGTTGGGCTCGATCAGAATCCGGCCAACTACGTTCCGCTTTCGCCGCTGAGTTTCATCGAACGCTCGGCGTGCGTCTACCCAGGGCGCATTTCGGTCATCCAGGGCGCCAGGCGTTATACATGGAAGGAAAGCTACGAGCGCAGTCGCCGGCTTGCCTCGGCACTGAAAAAACGCGGCATCGGCAAGGGCGATACCGTCGCGGCGATGCTGCCCAATACGGCATCGATGTTCGAGTGCCATTTCGGCGTGCCGATGAGCGGGGCCGTGTTGAACACGCTGAATACCCGCCTGGATGCGGAGGCGATTGCCTTCATGCTGCGGCATGGCGAAGCCAAGGTGCTGATCACCGATCCGGAATTTTCCGCCACCGTCAAAGGCGCACTGGCGCTTTTCGAGGGAGCGAAACCCCTGGTCATCGATAGCCTCGATCCTGATTTCGCCGGCGGCGAGACGCTCGGTGAAACGGATTACGAGGCGTTTCTGCGCGAAGGCGACGGCGAATTCGACTGGCGCCTGCCGGAAAACGAGTGGGATGCGATTGCCCTCAATTACACCTCGGGAACCACCGGCAATCCCAAGGGCGTGGTCTATCATCACCGCGGTGCCTATCTGAATGCGGCCAGCAACATCATTTCCTGGGGCATGCCGCCGCACGCTGTTTATCTGTGGACCCTGCCGATGTTCCATTGCAACGGCTGGTGCTTTCCTTGGACGCTGGCAGCCAACGCCGGAACCAGCGTTTGTCTGCGCAAGGTCGATCCGATGCTGATCTTCGGTTTGATCCGTGAGCACCGCGTCACCCACATGTGCGGCGCACCCATCGTCTACGGCATGATGATCAACGCTCCGGCTGGCATTAGGGAGGGAATTACCCATCAGGTAAACGGCCTCATTGCAGGTGCCGCACCGCCTGCGGCGATCATCGAGGGTGCGGAACAGATTGGCCTCAACATCACCCACGTCTATGGCCTGACCGAAACCTACGGCCCGGCTTCCGTCTGCGCCAAGCATCCCGAATGGGACGCGTTGCCGATCGACCTCCGCGCCGCCCGCAACGGACGCCAGGGAGTGCGCTACCACATGCAGGAAGCGATCGCCGTGCTCAATCCGGATAACCTCGAACCGGTGCCTTGGGACGGCGAAACCATAGGCGAGATCATGTTCCGCGGCAATCTGGTGATGAAGGGCTATCTGAAGAACCCGGCGGCAACCGAGGAGGCATTCCGCGGCGGCTGGTTCCACACCGGCGATCTGGCGGTGGTACACAGCGACGGCTACGTCAAGATCAAGGATCGCTCCAAGGACGTGATCATCTCGGGGGGCGAGAACATCTCCTCGTTGGAGGTCGAGGATGTGCTCTACCGCCATCCGGCGGTGATCAGCGCGGCTGTGGTGGCCAAGCCGGACACGAAGTGGGGCGAAGTGCCCTGCGCCTTCGTCGAACTCAAGGACGGCGTGAGCGTTACGGCCGAAGAGATCGTCGAGCATTGCCGGTCGCACCTCGCCCGCTTCAAGGTGCCGAAGCAGGTAGTTTTCGGCGCCTTGCCGAAAACTTCGACCGGGAAAATCCAGAAATACATACTGCGCCAACAGGCCCATTCCAAAAGCGCCATCGAATAGCGCTATCGCCTATCCTTTAGTACTGCTTGCGGCACTTTTGCCGCCGCTACAATTCAAACTATAGCGCGTGGAATGGCGCCACGCCTATCACTAACAAGAGGCTGCACAGGCCCGTGGCGTCGCGTACGGTGGCTCGGTAGATTGGGGTCCGCCTGCCGCAAGCGGTTACGGCCGCACGCCAAAGTTCGCCAGAAACTTAAACGAGCAGCGTAGCTGCCACCCCGGAGAGAAACGATGACCATCCTGACAGACCACGCCGAGCGGGCGCGTACGATTCCGCTCGACCAGATCGACGTAAGCGACCCCGAACTTTTCCGCCAGGAAGCCCTGCATCCCTACTTCGAACGCCTGCGCAAGGACGCGCCGGTGCATTACTGCGCCGAGAGCGCCTACGGTCCCTACTGGTCGATCACCAAGTTCAACGACATCATGGCGATCGACACCAACCACAAGGTGTTCTCGTCCGACCACACCCACGGCAGCTTCGTGCTCGACGACACGACGCTGAATGCCGTCGACGGCGGCATCTATCTGCCCAACTTCCTCGGCATGGACCCACCCGAGCACGACGTGCACCGCATGGCGGTGAGCCCCATCGTGGCGCCGCACAACCTGTTGCGCTTCGAGGCGACGATCCGTGAGCGAACCAGGCGGGTGCTGGATTCGCTGCCGATCGGCGAGACCTTCAACTGGGTCGACCGCGTCTCCATCGAACTGACCACGATGATGCTGGCTACCCTGCTCGACTTCCCCTTCGAGGAGCGACGCCGGCTGACGCGCTGGTCGGACATTGTCACCACCCGCCCCGGCTACGGCCTGGTCGACACCTGGGAACAACGCGAGCAGGAGCTGATGGAATGCCTGGCCTATTTCCAGCAGCTCTACGCCGAGCGCAAGAAGCTGCCACCGCAGCCTGACCTGGTGTCGATGCTGGCGCATACGCCGTCGATGCAGGGGCTGGACGATACCCAGTTCCTCGGCATGCTGGTGCTGCTGATCGTCGGCGGCAACGACACCTCGCGCAGCTCGATGTCCGGCGGCGCACTGGCCTGCTCGCTGTATCCGGGCGAATTCGCCAAGGCCAAGGCCAACCGCGCGCTGATCGCCAGCATGATTCCGGAAATCGTGCGCTGGCAGACGCCGATTGCGCACATGCGCCGCACTGCGCTGGAGGACTTCGAATTCCAGGGACAGAAAATCCGTAAGGGCGACAAGGTGGCGATGTGGTACCTCTCGGGCAATCGCGACGAAGACGTGATCGAGCGGCCGATGGATTTCATCGTCGACCGGCCGCGCGCGCGCCACCACCTGTCGTTCGGTTTCGGCATCCACCGCTGCCTCGGCAATCGTCTCGCCGAACTCCAGCTCAAGGTGCTGTTCGAAGAGGTGCTGGAACGCTACTCGCGCATCGAAGTCGCCGGCGAACCGGTGCGCGTGCCCTCCAACCTGATCCACGGTTTCATCGAGCTGCCGGTTCGGCTGCACGTCTGACGCCGTCACGTACAGGGGCGACCCACGCCCCGATCATCTAACAGAGAGAGTATTAGCCATGCCAAAAATCACTTTTATCACCGCCGACGGTGCGGAACGCGTCGTCGAGGCCGCCAGCGGCGTCACCGTCATGGAAGCCGCGCTGCAAAACCTGGTGCAGGGCATTGACGGCGATTGCGGCGGTGCCGCCGCCTGCGGTACCTGCCATGTCTATGTGGACCCGGCCTGGACGGACAAGACCGGCCCCGCCACCCCGGGCATCGAGAAGGACATGCTGCTGCTGACCGACAACGTCCGGGAAAACAGCCGCCTTTCGTGCCAGATCCGGCTCAGCGATGCGCTCGACGGGCTGATCGTGCGCATGCCGGAAGGCCAGCACTGAGAGCGACGGCCCCGCCTGCGGGTGGCTTTTAGCGGCAAAGGCCGTGCAAGGCCCCCGCTGTTCGTTACTGCAACTATCAGGAGTCCTGAATGAATTCCGAGATCGACTTCGTCGTCGTCGGCGCCGGTTCGGCCGGATGCGTTCTCGCCAACCGCCTGAGTGCGGACCCTTCGCTCAATGTGGTGCTGCTCGAAGCCGGCGGTCCCGACAGCAGCTTCCTTTATCGCATGCCGGCTGGCTTTTTCGCGCTGATGCAATCAGGCAAGGGCAACTGGAACTACGAAACCGTGCCGCAGCAATACGCCAACGGTCGGGTCTTGTATTTCCCGCGCGGCAAGGTGCTCGGCGGTTCTAGCTCGATCAACGGCTTGGTGGTTTCCCGCGGCAATGCCGGGGATTACGACGCGTGGGCGCAACTCGGCAACGCCGGCTGGTCGTACCAGGACTGCCTGCCCTATTTCAAGCGCATCGAGAGCTATCCCGCAGGCAATCCCGAACATCGTGGCCATGCGGGGCCGATAGCCGTCACCGCGACGCCGATGGAGAGCATGAATCCAACCTCGCGTGCCTGGATTGAGGGCGGCATCGCGGCCGGCCATCCGTTCAACAACGACGTCAATGCAGGCAACCCACTCGGCATGGCGCAAATGCAGGGCAACTACGCCGATGGGGTGCGTCACAGCGCTTCGCTGCGCTACCTCAAGCCAGTCCTGAATCGTCCCAATCTGCGGGTGATCACCGGTGCTTTGGTGAAGCGCGTGATTCTCGACGGCACGCGCGCGACCGGCATCGAATATCTGCATCGCGGCCGTAGCGAAACGATCCGCGTCAATCGCGAGGTCATCCTCTCCGGCGGCGTCGTCAATTCGCCGCAGATCCTCCAGCTCTCCGGCATCGGTGATCCGTGCGACCTCCTGCCCCATGGCATCCCCGTACGGCATGCGCTGCCGGGCGTCGGCCGCAATCTGCGCGACCACATCGCGGTGCCCGTCAAGCAGCGGATGACGAAACCGTTGTCGCTGCTGTCCACCCTGAAGCCGCTGGCGATGGCCAAGGCCCTTGGCCAGTACATGCTGTTCCGCTCTGGTCCAACGGCGGTCGGCGGCCTCGAAGCGTGGGCGCATTTGAAGTCGCGCCCCGACCTCGCGTATCCCGACCTACAGATATACACCGTTCCGCTGATGTACAACGACCATGGCCGCGATGTGATCCATGAGGAGGGCTTCCAGGCGGTGATGAACGGCAGCAAGCCGCGCAGTGTTGGTACCATCCGGATCCGTTCGAGCGATCCGATGGTCGCTCCGGAAATCGACCCGCGCTATTTTTCCGAGTCCGAAGACCTGCGAGTGCTGCGCGAAGGCATCCGCTTGTCGCGCGAGATTTTTGCGCAGCAGGCGTACGACGATTTTCGTGGCAGCGAATACGCGCCGGGCGCGGATTTGACCTCCGATGCCGAGCTCAACGCCTATATCCGCGCCAACGCCAACACGCTCTACCATCCTGTCGGCACTTGCAAGATGGGGAGTGACGAGATGGCCGTGGTCGACAGCGAACTGCGCGTCCGTGGTGTGGCTGGGCTACGCGTGATCGATGCCTCGATCATGCCGGAGATCATCAGCGGCAACACCAATTTTCCGACCATGATGATCGCTGAACGAGGCGCCGAATTCATTTTGGGGAAGCCGGCAACTTAGCGAATTGATTGCCGGCCGGTTTGAGTAGCGCTTCCGCCGCGGTACAGCAAGGAGGGTCTGGCCCATGCAGGATCTAGCCAACGGTAGCGAAGGCTGTCCGTTCAAATTCAATTTCGAGCCCGCCACCTTCAAGGTCGGCGATCTCGTGAGTTACCGCGTTCCCGATCGTTTCGACGACTTTCCGTTTGTCGGAACGCTGGTTGCGGTGCATCAGGATCATGTCGAGATATCGCCCAACGACCCGACAACTCCTGGCAAGCGTATGAGAGGTACACGGGAAAGCCGTCCGGTGGTCTGTAGCGAGGAAATTTTCTAGCGCACGCCGCGCTTCCGTCGTTTCATCTGCGGTCCCGGAGACCTCGGACAAAGCCTCCCAAAGCCTGTTTTGGGGCCGAATATAATCGCCCCCAAAAATAGGAGGGGCATTGATAGTGGCGAAGACACCGGGGACGCGTTCGGTCGGACAGGTATCCGTCGGTAAGCCCTATCGCCCAAATCCGCCGAACTTCATGTTCCGGCCGGTGCGCACCCGACTGCTCGATGAACTGGCGCGCAGCGACAGCGGCCAGCCGAAAGTCGTCAGCCTCGTCGCGCCCATCGGCTACGGCAAGACCGTCCTCATGTCGGAGCTTTACGCCCACTCATGTAGGGCGGGTGAGCAGTGCTTTTGGATTGGCTTGGACGACAGCAGCGTCAGCGTCGAAAGGGTACTGAGCGCTCTCGAAAATGCACTCGCCAGACCCGAGTCCGACGTCCATCCGACGCAGGCTCTGTTCCGTGGTGGCGAAACACCCGAAGGTCGTCGCGACGAACTGATCGAAGTCATTGCCCGTCTGCCTGCACCGGTAATCATTTTCATCGACAACCTGAACAGTTGCACTGACGAGGCGCTGGCGCCGCTGCTGGATGCCCTGATTTTTCGCACGCCGGCATCGGTGCGTTTGGTCTGGTCGAGTACGACCGACCCGGGGATAAATCTCGCCCGTGCGAAATTGGAAGGCTTGATGCGCGACGTGGGCTTCGCTGAATTGAGTCTCGACGCGGAGGAAGCCAGGGAACTGCTCGGCGTAGACCTGGAAGGGAAAATCGGCTCTTGCGGCGTTGCGGCGATTGTCCAGCAGACCGAAGGCTGGCCGGCCGCCGTGCGCATGGCGCAGATCGTCCTCTCCGGTTCGGCGCATCCGCGCACCGCACTGGAGTCATTTTCCGGGTCGGACGAGGACGTCGCCGGATTGCTCAACCGACAGGTGCTCCAGGGCTTCGACGAGCGGTTGCGGACGTTTTTGTTTTGTCTGGCCCAACTGCGTACCTTCAGTGCGGACTTGTGCCGCTATGCGATCGGCGACAAGAATGCCGAGCGGTATCTGGACCTTCTCCTCCGACGCAATGTTTTCATCATCCCCCTCGACCGCAATCGCAAGCATTACCGATTGCATGGCCTGTTTCGGCAATACCTGCTGGGAGAGGCGGGCCGCGCGATCGAGGCGGAGCGGAAACGTTGCGTGCTGCAGCGTGCCGCCGAGTGGTGCGAACGCGAGGGCGACTGGCGCGACGCCATAGACTATGCGTTGGCATCGGAGCGGCTCGATGTGGCGGGGCGGATTTTGGAATGCACGGCCACGGTTTTTGTCCGCGATCGCGGCGACGTCCAGCAATATATTTCCTGGATCGATCGACTACAGGCAGGCGGCGCGTATATCGGTTGGGAAGCCCATTTCTGGTACGTCTGGGCGTTGATTTTCCGCCGTCGTTACGAACTCGCCCGGGCACAGCACGAAAGGCTTGCCGAGCGTCTGCGTTGTCCAGAACAGGGCGAGGCTTCGCCGCCCGGCGATCTGACGCAACGTACCGACCATTTGCGCATGTGCATCGACCTGTTTACCGACCGTCCGTTCGACACGCTGCAACGTGCCGAACGCTGGTTGGCGGAGCGGAACAGCGGCGATCCGTTCAATATCGGTGCGGTCAGCGGTCTCAAGGCCTTCTGCTTGGCGGGATTTTTCCGGTTTGCCGAGGCCCGGCGGGCGATGCGGGTCGCCGAGCCGATCCTGCGCCAAGCGGGAAGCGACTACTTTCTGGGCTGGGTCACGCTGGGCCACGCGGTGCTGTCGATGTTCGCCGGCGACTACGCACATGCCTACCGCGAATTGCAGGCCGGTCTGGTACGGACTCGGGCCACGCTGGGCGACGATACCAAGCTGGGCGACGTGATGGCCCTGCTGGCGGCCAAGTGTGCCGTCGAAATGGGGTGCGACGAGGAAGCGCGCGACTGGCTGCGGCTGGGATTGCGCAGTGTCTACACCCAGGAGGCGGCGGACAGTATCGAGTGCACCGCCTGTGGTTTCGACGCCGCGATCAAACTTTGGGACGGGGGATCGGAGGCACCGATTGCCGTGACAACGCTCCAGGAGATCGCCGGCCGCTATCCGCCTCGCCTGTCGCTGATGGTTTCCTGTTATCTGGTGCAGCGGCTGCTGCATCTCGGGCGGGTCAAGGAGGCATTGGCCGAGGCGAGCCGTATCGGCCTCGTCCGCAGCGACGGGCAGATTTCCGTCGCCGATTCCGGGGAGCCGATGCTGCCGCGCTACCGCGAGATCCGTATGGCGGCCGCCATCGATCTGATGCTCGCAGGTAAACATTACAAAGAAGTCGGAGCGTTGATTGCCGCCGAAATGGATGCTGCCCAGGCCGACGGACGCATATCGCGGATGGTCGAGTTGGGGCTGGCGAAGGCGACGCTTGCCATGCACCGCGGCCATGCCGCCGCGGCAGCGAAAGAGTTGGCGCGGGCCGTCAGCCACGCGACGCAGGGGCATGTGATGCGCCCCTTTCGCGATCAGGCGGGAGTGGTTGCCGCTTTGATCAACGACACCAAGTTGTCCTCGTGGGTCTTTACGCTGCCGGAAGAGCGGCAGTTCTTCGCAAAAATCTGCGACGGCCTGCCGATCAGCAACCGCTTCCTACAGCAGCGCTCGGAAATCCGCGGCAACGCTTCCCCGGTCGTCCTCACGCGCCGCGAAGTGGAACTGCTCTCCCTGATCGATATCGGCCTGTCGAACAAGCAGATGATCGACCACACGGACATTGCGGTGGGTACGATCAAATGGCACCTGAAGAACCTCTACAAGAAGCTTGGCGTCACCAATCGTTCTGCCGCATTGGCCCGCGCCCGGGCATTGAATTTCCTCTCCAAGTAACCGCGACTGCCGATTCGCTCCCCTCCGGAGAGACGCCGGGCACTGCCGGCGCTGCGGTACGACCCCAATTTCCGCCGGCCGATCCGACGGTATTTACCCCCCGAAAGGAAGGGCTGGGCGGAGCGGCGGATGTATATCATCGCCAGTGCAAAAGCCGGCTGCGGGGCGATACGCTCACACCCATACGTCGGACGGAAAGTGCAGACTTCGCCTACAGGAGGTTCAACATGCTCGGCACGATGATGGATGTACCGTTGCTGGTTTCGCAGCTCATCGATTATGCCGCCGATCACCATGCCGGCACCGCAGTCGTGGCACGTCGGCTGTCGGGCGAGATCGAACGCGAAAATTGGGCAGGAATGCGGGTGCGCGCCAGGCGTCTAGCCAAGGCGCTTGGCGCCAACGGCTATGGCCTTGACGACTGCATCGCCTCACTGGCCTGGAACACCAGCAATCATCTGGAGCTTTTTTACGGCGTGCTGGGCATTGGCGCCGCGCTGCATACCCTGAACCCGCGGCTGCTTCCCGACGATCTGCGCTACATGATCGAGAAGGTGGACGACAAGATCGTCTTTATCGACGGCGGCACCCTGTCCGTCGCGGAAGCGCTCGCTCCGCTGGCGCCGGGCGTCAAGGCGTGGGTCTTCATGGACGAAGCCGGCGAACTTCCGCAATCCAGCATTCCCGGCCTGATCAGCAAGTCTGCATTGACCGCCGGGTTCGACGACGATTTCGAATGGCCGAGCTTCGATGAGCGTCAGGCGGCGACGATCTGTTTTACCTCGGGTACCACCGGGCGCCCGAAAGGCGTTGCCTATTCGCATCGCAGCCTCACGCTGACGGCGATGAACATGACCATGGCCGATATGTACGGCGGCTATCGTCCCGGCGCCCTGGAGTGCGTGATGCCGATTGCGCCGATCTTCCATGCCAACGGCTGGATGATGCCCTTTACCGCGCCGATGAACGGCCACAAGCTGGTGTTGCCAGGCCGCGCCTTCGACGCCCAAAGCATTATCGACCTCATCCGCAGTGAAGGCGTCACGCTTGCCGGTGCGGTGCCCACGGTCTGGCAGGACATCGTCGACAGCCTGCTGCGCCTGGGTCTGGAGGTGCCGACGCTGAAGACCGGTTTGCTTGCCGGCACGCGACCTTCGCAGACGCTGCTGGACAAGCTCGACGCGCATGGAATCAAGGTGCGCCAGTCCTGGGGCATGACCGAGGTGCCGGGTGCCACGCGCGGCAGCCCGCCGCCCGGCGCGGAACTTGCCGACGCGGAAACCCGCGCCCTGCTGTATCGCGAACGGCAGGGCCGCGTCGGTTTCCAGTCGCGTCTAAAGCTGCTCGACGATGCGGGCGAGCAATTGCCCTTTGACGGCAAAAAAATGGGCCGGCTGTTCGTCCGCGGCCCCTCGGTCACCGGCCGCTACGTCGGTGACCCGGTGCAGGCGGCGGTCGATTGGCTCGATACCGGGGACATTGCGAAGATCCATGCCGACGGGACGGTGGAGATCGTGGACCGCGCCAAGGACGTCATCAAGTCGGGCGGCGAATGGATCAGTGCCGCGCAACTCGAATTGGCGGCCATGAGCCATCCGGCGATCCGCCAGGCGGCGGCTATCGGTGTGCATGATCCGCGCTGGGAGGAGCGGCCGCTGTTGATCTGTACGCTGACGGCAGGCGCTGCGGTGACCGCCGATGAACTGAAGGCGCACATGGCCCCGCGCGTCGCCAAATGGTGGCTTCCCGAGCAGATTCTTTTCGTCGACGAATTGCCGCTGACCGCTACCGGCAAGCTCAACAAGGTCGAACTGCGCCACCTGCATAATCCGCAATCCGCAGCATGAGACGGAGCATCCGATGAACGTATCCGGCAAGGGCGTCGCGCCGTAGGCGCAGCGATCGCCTCGCCTACGGCGCGACGCCCGGGTCATGCGCATCTACGGCGGCACCTCGGAAATCATGAAGGAAATTCTTGGCCGCTCACTCTGAGCGCACGCCAACTGCGCGGAGTGCGTCTTTCCGGTATGGGGCTTCCTAGAACCTGAGTGCGGCAGTCAGCGAGGCGACTTCCTCGGCGGACTCCTCGAGTATGCTGGTCAGCGTGTCTTCGGCAATGACCATGTCGAGCCGTGTCTGCATGCCTTCGCCGGGTTGGTCGCCGCCTGCCGGATGCAGCGGCGACGGAACCGGAGCCAGTTCCTCCGCCAGCAGCAGGGTGTCGGCCAGGGTCGTCGGCGGCAGCGACAGAAATCCGTCCCAGAAAGCCTCGATGGCATGCGCCACCGGTTCCGGTACCGAAAGCACCTTGAGTACGGCGCGGCCAACTTCGGCCTCGCCGCTTTCGATCCATTCCGCATGGTCATCGTCCAGCAGGCCGGGAAAATCTTTGGCCCGCGAAAGCAGATAAAACCCGCCAACCTCATGAACGATTCCGGCGAACATCGCCGTCTCCGGATCCTGATGCGTCACCCGGCGCGCTATCACATGGGCCAGTGCCGCGACGTGCGCCGTGTGTTCCCAGAGTTTTGCCGCAATTTCCTGATAAGCCTGGACGCCGTGCGCTCCGGCCAGTTGTCGAGTGACGACGGCCACGGCCAGCGCCCTGACCGTACGAAATCCGAGGCGGGCGACGGCGGCGCGGACGTCGGTGACTTCGCGACCGGATCGGTTGAATACCACCGAGTTGGCAATCGCCACCACCCGCGCTGAAAGCAGAGGGTCGGCCTGGACCAGGCGCGCAGCGTTGTCGATGTGACAGTCGGGATCGTCGAGAGCCTGCCGGACCCGTATCGCCACTTGGGCACTGGTCGGGAAAATCAACTTCCCCGTCGCCACGTCGGCGCCGATGGATTTAAAAATCTCACGTCGTTCCATGGCCGAAATCATACGTCAAGGCGGAAGCTGCAACCGCAATTGGAAAACCGGCAGACAAATAATGCGCGTTGCCGAGTGTTCTGTTTGTTGCGATATTTTTCGACCTAGTTGAAGACCGACCCCAGTGTGGCGAGACTGCCGGAGTAGTTGGCGCAGTCGTCGATACCCTGCTGGAGAAAATCCTCGAACTTTGGGTAGAGCGCGATGGCCCGGTCCAGAAGCGGGTCGGAACCGACCGCGTAGGCGCCGACCGTCAGCAGGTCGCGGGCGCGTTGATAACGCGAGTAGAGTTGCTTGAACAGTCGCACCTGGGCGAGATGGTCGGCATCGATCAGTTGCGTCTGCGCACGCGAGATGGATTGTTCGATGTCGATGGCCGGATAGTGTCCGGCATCGGCGAGAGTGCGATTGAGTACGATGTGGCCGTCGAGGATGGCGCGTGCTGCATCGGCGATCGGATCCTGCTGGTCATCGCCTTCGGTAAGTACGGTATAGAACGCTGTGATCGAGCCGCCACCCTCGGGGCCGTTGCCGGCGCGTTCGACCAGTTGCGGCAGGCGGGCGAAGACCGATGGCGGATAGCCGCGGGTGACCGGCGGTTCGCCGATCGCCAAGGCGATTTCGCGCTGGGCCATCGCATAGCGGGTCAGCGAATCCATGATCAGCAAAACATGCTGGCCCTGATCGCGGAAATGTTCGGCGATGGCGGTCGCATAGGAGGCGCCCTGTAGCCGCATCAACGGGCTGACGTCGGCCGGTGCGGCAACCACCACCGAGCGAGCGCGGCCTGCGGCGCCGAGGTTGAGTTCGATGAACTCCTTTACTTCGCGGCCGCGCTCGCCGATCAGCCCGACGACGATCACGTCGGCGGCGGTGTAGCGCGCCATCATGCCGAGCAGAACGCTTTTGCCGACCCCCGAGCCGGCGAACAGGCCCAGCCGCTGTCCTCGCCCCACGGTGAGCAAGGCGTTGATGGCGCGGATGCCGACGTCCATGCTGTGCCGAATCGGTTCACGCTGCAACGGATTCATCGGCCGGCTGGCCAGCGAACGTACATCCTGCGCGTCGATCGGCCCGAGACTGTCGAGCGGGCGGCCGTTGCCATCGACGACGCGTCCGAGCAGGGCATTGCCGACCGGCAAGTGTTTGGCGCGGTCCTGTACGCGGCGCTGCGGCGGTGTTTCCAGGCCGATCTGCGGTCGCGGCACCAGTGCTTCGAGCGGGGTGACCAGTGCACCGGGGGCGAGGCCGTAAACGTCTTCGGTCGGCATCATGAACAGCCGTTCGCCGTTGAATCCCACCACTTCGGCTTCAACGCCGCCGAGACCGGGTGCCTGGATCATGCAGGCGGAGCCGATCGGCAAGCGCAGCCCCGAGGCTTCCATCACCAGGCCGTTGATCCGCGTCAGGCGTCCCGCTATCTGGAACGGATGTGCTTCGGCCAGATGAGCGCGGCATTCGGCGAGGTAGGCGCGCAAGGCTTGCGGGTTCATCGCAACACCAGTTTGGTCGACCGGATTCCGGCGGCGGGGATGTCGTTTACTCCTCGAACCACGGTGCTTCGCGGCCGAGGGTTTCGATCACCCGCTTCCAGCGGGTTGCCAGGGTGGCATCGATGTGGGCGCCGCCGGATTCGATCACCACATCGCCGCGCTGTAGCCGTCCGTTCTCGTGGATGCGGTGTCCGGCGTGCGCGAGCGATTCTCCGGCATAGCTGCGTACCAGGGATGCGTCGTCAGGGTGGAGGAAGATCGAGGCGTGCAGGTGCGGCAACTGCGCCAGCGCGTCACGGACGACGCCAACCACGATTTCGGGTTTGACCGCGATGCTCTGTCGCATCACTTCCCGTGCGATCGCCATGGCCAGTGCGGAAAGTTCGTCGGCCACCTGCGGGTCGAGGTCGGTCAGCGCCTGATCGAGTTTGCCCGCCACGTGCAGCAATTGGGCAGCCGCGGCTTTCCCCATCGCGGCGCCTTCTGCCTGACCGGCCGCAAGTCCTTGTGCCTTGCCAGCGGCAAAGCCTTCGCTGTGCCCGGTCTGGTAGGCCTGCTGGCGCAGTTGTTCGATTTCTTCGGCCGTGGTCGTCTGCGGTGTTTTTTCGGCCGTTGCAGCGGCGACGGTCGGGGCCGCGGTCAGCGGGTGTGGCCGTTTCCGTTCCTCCTCGAAGCTGGCCAGTTCCCAGCGCTCCCAGGCGGTCATCGATTTGCCGCCGGACTTCATGGCCCGCTTTCCTTATGTGTGACGCTGGCGCTCATACGAATTGATCCTCGGCACCGCCGCCACCCAGTACGATCTGGCCTTCGTCGGCAAGGCGGCGGGCGATCTTGAGAATTTCCTTTTGTTCGCCTTCGACTTCGGAGAGGCGTACCGGTCCTTTCGACTCGAGATCTTCGCGCAGCATTTCAGCCGCCCGCTGCGACATGTTCTTGAATATCTTCTCGCGCAACTCCGGCGAGGCGCCCTTGAGGGCGACGATCAGCGAATCGGACTGAATCTCGCGCAACAGCAGCTGGATGCCTCGGTCGTCGACGTCCATCAGGTTTTCGAAGACGAACATTTCGTCGAGGATCTTTTGTGCCAGTTCCGGATCGTACTCGCGGACATTGTCCACAATCGCCGTTTCCGCCTGCTGGCCGACGAAGTTGAGGATTTCCGCCGCATGGCGGATGCCGCCCATTGCCGATTTCTTGATGTTCGAGGTCGCCCCGGCAAGCAAGCGCGACAGCGCGTCGTTCAGTTCGTGCAGTGCAGCCGGCTGGACACCTTCGAGGGTGGCGATGCGCAGCAATACGTCGTTGCGCAGGCGTTCGGTGAAATGCTTGAGGATCTCGCCGGCGTGGTCGTAGTCGAGGTGAACCAGAATGGTGGCGATGATCTGCGGGTGCTCGTTGCGGATCAGGTCGGCCACCGTCGGTGCGTCCATCCACTTCAGGCTTTCGATGCCCGCCGTATCGCCGCCCTGGAGGATGCGCGAAATCAAGTTGGCCGCCCGGTCGTCGCCCAGCGCCTTGGTCAGCATCGAGCGGATGGTCGACTCGTCCACCGAGACCGGCGTGCCTTTTTCTGTGTGGGAATGGAACTCGTCCAACACCTTTTCAATGCGTTCGCGCGGCACCTGCTTGAGCGCCGCCATGGCGTGGCCGATTTTCTGCACTTCCTTGGGTGAAAGGTTTTTCAGGATCGCAGCGGCTTCGTCTTCCCCGATGGATAGAAGAAGAATCGCACTCTTCTCTACGCCGTCATCGGGACTCGTTGCCACCTACCCACTCCTTGATCAAACCGGCCACAATCTTCGGATCCTGCTTGGCTACATCGCGCGCATAGCCGATTTTGGCCTCGAAATTGCGCGCCGCATGGCGGCTGCCCTCCGATTCCTCGAACACTTCCTCTTCGGCAGGCGACGGCGGTCGGATTTCGGCCAGACGGCGGAACAGCGGGCGCAACAGTCGCGTCCATACCAGCCAGGCTACAACGATGGCGGCAATGTAGCGACCGATATCTTTCAACGTAGCAAGCAGGAACGGATCTTTCCATATCGGCGTTTGCGGCAGGACATCCTTGTCGCCCGGATTGAAAGCGGCGTTGGTGACGTTCAGCGTATCGCCGCGCTGCTGGTTGAAGCCTACGGCTTCCTTGGCGAGAGCGGTGATTTGTTTGATTTCGGCGTCGCTGAGCGGAACGGCCTTGGGCTTGCCGGGTTCCTGTTTCTGGTTGACCAGCAGGGCGATCGACAGCCGGCGGACGACGCCGGGCGCCATCCTGGTGTGGCTGACGGTTTTATCCACTTCGTAATTGACGGTGGAGTTGCGCGAGTAGTTCTGTGCCGATTGGGCATTGCCGGTGCCCGCTCCTCCAGGGGTCCCCGGTGCCGGCGGAGTGGTGATTTGCGCTGTCGCTGGCGCAGGCGGCTGGTTGGTGAGTGCGCCGGGAACGCCGACGGCGTTCGGGCCGCCGGCACCGGATTCGCTGACTTGCTGGCTGCGCACGGCCGTTTCGGGGCTGGGATTGGGGCGGTAGGTTTCTGCGACTTGTTCGGTCTGGGAAAAATCCACGTCGGCAGTGATCTGCGCCTTGACGTTGCCGGCGCCGACGATCGGGACGACGATGGCTTCGATCCGCTTGATGTAGCCGCTCTCGATGTCGCGCACGTACTTGAGCTGAGCTGGATCGAGGCCGGTTTGGCGCAGGGCGTCGTTTTGCTGCGAAATCAGGCTGCCCTCTTGATCCACCACGCTGACGCTGGCGGGAGCCAGCTCTGGGACGCTAGAGGAGATCAGATGCACGATGCCGGCGATCTGCGCGCCGTCCAGCGTGCGTCCGGGCTGTAGATTGACCAGCACCGAGGCGGTCGGTTTTTGTTCGTCGCGCAGGAAGGCGGTCTGTTTCGGAATGGCCAGATGCACCCGAGCGCCTTTGACTGCCGAAATCGTCGAGATGGTGCGCGCAAGTTCACCCTCCAGCGCGCGCTGGTAGTTGATCTGTTCGAGGAACTGGCTGGCGCCGAGTTTCTGGTTCTCCATGACCTCGAAGCCGACCAGCCCGCCCTTGGGCAGTCCTTGCGATGCCAGCCGCAGGCGGATGTCGTGCACCATGTTCGAGGGCACCAGGATGGCGCCGCCGCCCTCCGAGTACTGGTAGGGCACGTTCTGCTGCTGTAGCGTCGCAACGATCTCGCCGCCGTCGCGGTCAGAAAGATTGGAAAACAGCACTGCGTAATCCGGTTGGCGCGCCCACAGGGACACTCCGACGATAACGGCGATGGCGACAGCGACACCAACCATTGCAGCTAGTTTGAAGCGCATCGGCAAGCGCATGAAAGCGCTCAGCGAGAGAGGGAAGGTTGTGGTGGCCTGACCGGCTTTTGCCATGCGATTGATCTAGTTTGTCCGATGTCGGGGTTGTATTTTGCCCCGTGGCGATTGTGAGCTGCGCAAGCAAGCGTGGTTCCAGCGATAAACGGCAAAATTTGCCGCCATTTCGGCACCCCCTCCGGTTGTTCCTGCCGGGTGAATCTGCCATCATCGGCAGCAATGAATGACGCCGTTGCCAGTTCCGCCGTTTCAGCCGATGAGGCCGCACGCCTCGCCGATGCTTTTCGCCTGTTCAATCAGGTTTCGGGAGAGTTGTCTCTCGCCTATACGCAACTCCAGGAACAGGTCTCGGCGTTGACCGAACGCATGGCGTTGCTACAGGAAGCACTTCCGGCCGGCGTGGTGATGCTCGACGCCCAGGGTCGTATCGTGCAGATGAATCCAGCGGCGGAAAGCCTGCTCGGTAGCGCGGCGCCGGGTGCCGAATGGTCGGTCTTAGAAGCGGCGCGGCTGGCACCGAGCGACCTCCCGGGTGAATTTCTTTTCGGCGTGGGTCGCGAGCGGCGTCTTTCCCTGACCGTCAGTGCGCTGGATTCCGCCGGCGGGCGGATCGTCCTGCTGCACGATATTACCGAGACCCACCGCCTCAAGCGTCAGGCTGAGCGCCATGAACGCCTGGCCGCGATGGGCGAGATGGCAGCCCAGGTGGCGCACCAGCTGCGCACCCCGCTGACGGCCGCTCTGTTGTATGCAGGCAATCTGGAAAACCCGGACTTGCCCTCGGCGGCGAGAAGTTCGATTGCGCACAAAACCGTCGAACGCCTGAAGGCGCTGGAGCGACTGATTCAGGATATGCTGCTGTTCGCCCGCGGCGAGGCGCTGGGCCGCGAGTCGATGGCGGTGGGCGATCTGTTGCAGGAAGTGGGGCAGACGATCGAGCCGTTGGCGCGCGTGCGCGGCGCCGAATTTGCGGTTGCGGATCTAACGGATGCAGCGGTTTTGGTCGGCAATCGCAAGGAACTGGCCGGGGCGCTGGTCAATCTGGCGGAGAATGCGCTGTGTGCGGCGGCCGGCGGCCGGGTGGAGATCGAAGTCCGCCTTGCCAAGGAACATTTGCAGTTCATCGTCCGCGACAATGGCACGGGCATGGATCCGGCTGTGGTGGCGCGTTTGTTCGAACCGTTCTTCACCACCCGTGCGGAAGGCACCGGTCTCGGGCTGGCGATTGCGCGGGGCGTTGCTCGCGCGCATGGCGGCGGCATCGAAGTGACGTCGCGCCCCGGATGTACGGAATTCGTCTTCAGCATTGCCCGTGGGGCCCTTAGCGAGAATCAGGCAGCATGAAAAAACTCGATATCCTGGTCGTCGAAGATGACGAAGCGCTGCGCGATGCGTTGCTGATCACGCTGGAGACGGCCGGTCATCGCGTTGTGGGAGCGAGTGGCGGTCCCGATGCGCTGGATCTGATCGCGCAGCAGGATTTCAATATGGTGGTGTCGGACCTGCGTATGGCGCCGATGGACGGCCTGGCGCTGCTGGCCGAAATCCGCAGCCGCCGGCCAGCCCTGCCGGTACTGTTGATGACCGCCTTTGGCGATGTCGATAAGGCGGTCGCGGCGATGCGCGGCGGCGCCTGCGACTTCATGCTCAAACCGTTCGAGCCGCGCGATCTGCTGACGCAGATCGACCGCTACGCTACCGCGCCGGTCGCCGAGGGGCTGGTGGTGGAGGATGCGGCCACCCAGCAATTGCTGCTGCTCGCGGCACGCGTTGCACGAACCGATGCGACCGTTCTGTTAACCGGCGAGTCGGGGGTCGGCAAGGAAGTGTTTGCGCGCTACATCCACGACCAGTCGGCGCGCTCGCGCGGACCTTTCGTCGCCATTAACTGTGCGGCGATTCCCGACAATCTGCTGGAGGCGACGTTGTTCGGTTATGAGAAAGGGGCGTTCACCGGCGCCCAGACCGCCCAGGCCGGAAAGTTCGAGCAGGCCAATGGCGGCACCCTGCTGCTGGATGAAATCTCGGAAATGCCGCTTGGACTCCAGGCCAAGCTGCTGCGGGTGCTTCAGGAGCGCGAGGTGGAGCGGGTCGGCGGGAAAAAGCCGACGGCACTGGATATCCGTGTTCTGGCCACTTCAAACCGCGAGATGGGCGACGAAGTGAAGCGCGGCCGCTTTCGCGAGGATTTGTATTACCGGCTGAATGTGTTTCCGCTACAGATTCCCGCCCTGCGCCAGCGGCGCAACGACATCCTGCCGCTGGCGCGGCACTTCCTCGCCACCCATGGGGGCGGCAGACGTGTGCAATTGAGCTCGGCGGCGGCGGCAATGATTGCCGCCCATGAGTGGCCGGGAAATGTCCGCGAGCTGGAAAATGCGATGCAAAGGGCGCTGATCCTCGCGTCGGACGAGGTGGTCGATGTCGGCCACTTGTTGCTCTCCGCAGCGAATGGCCTGTCACCGAACGCAATGCCGTTGCAGGCCGTATCCGTCGAGACGGCAGGATCCCGCGAAGAAGCCGTTGCTGCGGCTTCGGCGAACATGAGGGATCTCGAACGCCAGCATATTCTGGACACCCTGGCCAAGGTCGGCGGGTCACGGCGCAAGGCGGTCGAATTGCTCGGCATCTCAGAGCGTACCCTGCGCTACAAACTGGCCCAGTACCGTGCCGAAGGGATGCTGGAGAGAGAATGATCCGTCCTTGTCTTTGCAGGCACGCGCTTTGCTCGTAGAATCGCGATAACGACTCTATTGCCGCCACCATGTCCATCGATACGCGCAACATCGAAGCCATGCTCGCCGAACTCCGGGCGACCTCGTCGCTTGCCCAGGGCAAGCCGGCGGGGCAGGTGGCGGAAGCGGGCGGAGCCGACTTCGCGCAGGTACTGAAGAGCACCCTGGAGCAGGTCAATCAGGTGCAGCAAAGCGCTCAGAACATGGCTACCGATTTTGTCAGCGGGCAGGGCAACGCCAATCTTCAGGATGTCATGGTCAATCTGCAAAAGGCCAACCTGTCCTTCCAGCAGATGGTCCAGGTACGCAACAAGTTGGTCACCGCATACAACGACATCATGAACATGCAGGTCTGACCCGCGGCTTGTCAGAGCCTCTCCGAGCCCCGGCGTGCCGGGGCTTTGCGTTTATACTGATCCGATGAGTTCCGAGTCAGGGCACGACATCTCCGCACCGATGACCGCTACCGAGGCGGCGTACGACCGCTTCGTACCGCACCGGTTCCTCGAACTGCTGGGCCGCGAAAGCATTGTCGACGTTAAGCTTGGCGATCATGTGGAAAAGGAGATCACTTTGCTGTTCTCCGATATCCGCGATTTCACGACGCTTTCCGAATCGATTCTGCCGGCGGAGAACTTCCGTTTCATCAACTCCTATCTGTCCACCATGGAACCGGTGGTGGCGCGGAATCGGGGAGTCGTCGATAAATACATCGGCGATGGCATCATGGCGCTCTTCCCAGGCTGTGCCGACGACGGCGTGCGCGCCGGCATCGACATGTTGCGCCGGCTGACGAACTACAACGAGGGCCGCTCGCGGGCCGGCTACGTGCCTATCCGGATCGGCATCGGCGTCAATACCGGCCTGGTGATGATGGGCACGGTCGGCGGTCACAACCGTATGGACAGTACGGTGATCGGCGACGCGGTGAATCTTGCGTCGCGTCTTGAGGGGCTGACTAAAAACTATGGCGCATCGTTACTGATCAGCGAACACACGATGCATGCGCTGGAGGATCCGGGTGCCTACTGCATTCGTTTCGTCGATCGGCTGCGGGTCAAGGGCCGTTACCAGTCGCAGTCGGTGTACGAAGTGTTCGATGCTGACCCGGAGCCGCTGTGGGCGGCCAAGCTCGATACCCGGCCGCAATTCGAAGAGGCACTGGCCTACTTTCACATCGGCCACCCCGAGAAGGCCCAGCCGTTGCTCGAAGCCTGCCTGCGTACGGCGCCCGACGATCGGGCGGCGCGCGTGTATCTCGACCGCTGCATTGATGCGGTCAATGGCGGTTATCTCGAACATGCCGGCGAAGCCGCGATGGAAATGGGCTGGCGCGAGGAGTATGGCGTGGGGGTCGGGGAAATCGATGCCCAGCATCGCGACATGCTCGGTCGTATCGCCGAACTGGTGAAGCAGGTGGGTAACTCCGCCGAAACCGTGGTGCAGACGCTGGAGGATCTGGAGCGATTCATCTCCGACCACTTTGAGACTGAAGAGAACCTGATGCGGCGTTATGCCTATCCGTTCATGGCCGAGCACAAGCGCCAGCATCTGACGTTTTTCAAATACATGGAACAGCTCAAGGCGGAAATCCTTGCCGCCCAGTCAGACCGACTGCTGCTGCTGTTTCGCATCCGCTTGCTACTGCTCGACTGGCAGATCAACCATACAACCAAGAGCGATCGGCATCTCGGCCATTTCCTGCAACGCGCCGGGGTCTCCTGAACCCGGCAAACGCGGCTTCAATCGAGACGGGTCGGCTTGAGTTTGATCGGCAGGAGATGGCCTTTGCGTCCACGCTGGCCGCGGAAGGGATCCAGTTCCGCGCCTTCGACGACAGCGCTGGCCGGCTTCCCGCCACGCCCGCTGCCGGTGACGGTGAGGCTGTTGCCGTAGTTGATGGCGAGGCCGAGCAGTTCGTCACTTTTTTCCAGATCAATGATCTTGTTGCCGCGCCCTTTACTCAACTCCGGCATATCGGCGAGCGGGAAGAGCAGTAGACGGCCGCCCGTCGAAAGCGCGCACAGGGTCGCACCGGCGGCCTTTGCCGGGGCCAGAGGCTTTTCCCCCTTGTCGAGCGTGAGAAAGGCCTTGCCTGCCTTATTGCGGCCAACCAGCTCTGCTAATTTGGCAACGAAACCGTAGCCGCCGCTGCCGGCAAACAAATACCGGTTTTCCGGGTCGGCGGTGAGCGCCTGGACCACTTTGCCGCCGTCCTGGAGGTCGATCAGGGTGCCGATCGGCACGCCATCGCCGCGGCCCCCAGGCAGATCGGAAACCTTGACGCTGTAGGCGCGACCGTTGTTGTCGATCAGCACCAAAGGCCAGACGGTGCGCGACTCCGCGACCAGGAAAGCGACGTCGCCGGCCTTGTAGCCGATGGTATCGGGCGCGATGCCGTGACCCTGGCGGCTGCGTACCCAGCCGTTCTTGGAGAGGATCACCGTGACCGGCTCGTCGGGCACCGCTATTTCTGCGGGTGCCGTGTAAGCCACGGCTTCGAGCAGGGTACGCCGGTTGTCGCCGTACTGTTTGGCATCGTCGGCGATCTCCTTGTAGATCAGCCTGGTCATTTCCTTGCGGTCGTCGAGCAGAGTTTTCAGTTCCCCCTCTTCGGTGCGCAGGTTGCCGAGTTCCTGTTCGATCTTGATACCTTCCAGCCGCGCCAGCTGGCGCAGGCGGATTTCCAGAATGTCTTCGGCCTGAATGTCGGTCAGGTGGAACTTCCAGATCAGGTCGAGCTTCGGCTCGTCGGAGTTGCGGATGACCTTGATTACTTCATCGATGCGCAGGAACACCGCCATGCGCCCTTCGAGGATATGGATGCGGCGCTCCACTTCGTCGAGGCGATGGCGGGTGCGCCGCTCCACCGTGGCGAAGCGGAATTCGATCCATTCGTGCAGCACCTGCAACAGATTTTTCTGCTGTGGTCGGCCGTCACGGCCGACCATGGTCATGTTGAGCGAGACACTGGCTTCGAGGCTGGTGTGGGCCAGCAGTACGGCCATGAATTCTTCTTGCGGCTGGCGCGAGGAACGGGGCTCGAGGACGATACGCACCGGCTCCTTTTCATTCGACTCGTCACGTACCGATTCGAGTACGCCGAGCACGACTTGCTTGAGATTTTTCTGTTCCTGCGAAACGTCTTTTTTCCCCGCCTTGGGCTGGGGATTGGTCAGCGTTTCGATTTCCGACAGCACATGCGCCGTGGACACGCCATGCGGCAGCTCGGTGACGATCACCCGCCACTGGCCTCTGGCTAAATCTTCGATGCGCCAGCGCGCACGCATCCTCAGGCTGCCGCGGCCGCTGGCGTAGGCGTCGCGGATGTCGCCGGACGGGGAAATGAGTTGTCCACCGCCGGGGAAGTCGGGGCCGGGCAGCACGGCGAGCACTTCTTCCAGCGCGGCTTCGGGCTTCTTGATCAGCAGTCTTGCTGCATCGGCCACCTCGCGCAGATTGTGTGGCGGGATTTCCGTGGCCATGCCGACGGCAATACCCGAAGCGCCGTTGAGCAGGACGAAGGGCAGGCGCGCCGGCAGCAGCGTCGGTTCGGTGAAGGCACCGTCGTAGTTGGGCGCGAAGTCCACCGTGCCGCGGTCGATCTCCGACAGCAGCAGCGAGGCGATCGGTGTCAGGCGGCACTCGGTGTAGCGCATGGCGGCTGCGCCGTCGCCGTCGCGCGAGCCGAAATTGCCTTGGCCGTCTACCAGCGGGTAGCGCAGCGAAAAGTCCTGTGCCACGCGCACCATTGCGTCATACACGCTGGAATCACCGTGCGGATGGTATTTGCCGATCACGTCGCCGACCACCCGTGCCGACTTGACGTGCTTGGTGGTCGCCGACAGGCGCATCTCGTTCATCGCGTGGAGAATGCGTCGCTGCACCGGTTTCATGCCGTCTTCGACCTGGGGCAGGGCGCGCGAGCGCACCACGCTCATCGCGTAGGCGAGGTAGGCGCGCTCGGCGTAGCTGTCGAGCGGCAGGGTGCTGCCGTCGTCGAAAGTCGGTGTGGGAGGCGCGGAGGGCGGCGTTGCGCCGGCCCCGAAGAGGTCGGGTGTGGTGTCGTTTGTCATCAGATGTCGGCCTCCACTAGGTGGCCTTTTTCTTCCATCCAGGAGCGGCGGCCGGCAGCCTCGCCCTTGCCCATCAATAAATTGAACAGCTTCAGCGTTGCATCGCGCGATTCCGGACGTTCGGCGATCGGCAGGACGCGGCGGGTAGCCGGGTCCATCGCCGTCTCGCGCAGTTGCTCGGGGTTCATTTCGCCCAAGCCCTTGAAACGCCCAACTTCGATCTTGTCGACGGCGATGCCTTCCTTTTCCACGCGATCACGAATTGCTGTGAGCTCTCCCTCGTCGAGGGCATAGAGCCGCCTTGCCGGGCGCTTCTTGCCGCTGGCCGGCACGTCGATGCGGTACAACGGCGGCTGCGCGATGTAGATGCGGCCGTGCGCAATTAGGCCCGGGAAGTGGCGGTAGAACAGGGTTAGCAGCAGAGTCTGGATGTGCGAGCCGTCGACGTCGGCATCGGACATGATGATCACCTTGCCGTAGCGCAGGTTGTCGAGGTTCGGCGTGTCCTCCGCTCCGTGTGGGTCGACGCCCAAAGCGACGGCGATGTCGTGGATCTCGGCATTGGCGAACAGCCGGCCGGCTTCGACCTCCCATGAATTGAGCACCTTGCCGCGTAACGGTAGGATGGCCTGAGTTTCCTTGTTGCGCGCCATTTTGGCCGAGCCGCCGGCGGAGTCGCCCTCGACCAGGAACAACTCATTGTCGGCGATGTCGGTCGACTCGCAGTCGGTGAGTTTGCCCGGTAATACGGCGACGCCGGATTGTTTTTTCTTCTCTACTTTCTGTGCATTCTTCTGCCGCGCCAGCGCCTGTTTGATGGCTAGTTCGGCGATTGCCTTGCCAGCCTCGACGTGCAGATTGAGCCAGATTTCGAACGGGTCGCGGACCTGGCTGGCGACCAGTTTCACCGCCTCGCGGGAGTTGAGTTTTTCCTTCACCTGGCCTTGGAACTGCGGATCGAGCAGGCGCGCGGAGAGGACGAAGCCCATCTTGCCGCAAACGTCGTCCTGCTGTAGCTTGACGCCGCGCGGAAGCAGGGTGTGATGTTCGACAAAGGACTTGATCGCCTCGAATACTCCGCTGCGCAGGCCGGATTCGTGCGTACCGCCGGCGACGGTGGGGATCAGGTTCACGTAGGATTCGGATGCCACCCCATCGGTGAACCAGCCGAAGGCCCAGGCGGCACCTTCACCGGGGGCGAAATCGTCGTCGTTGGCATCGGCGTATTTTTCGGCGGCATAAATAGGGCACACCGCTTCCTGATCACCGGCCATTTCACGCAGGTAGCCAGCCAGACCATCGGGGTAGGTCCAGGTTTTGGTCAGAAACGTACCGCCGGTCTGCTCGGTGTCGAGGGTGACTTTGACGCCGGGCAGCAGTACCGCTTTCGAGCGCAGCAGGCGTTCCAGTTCGTTGAGCGGCACCTTGGGCGAGTCGAAATACTTGCCGTCGGGCCAGACCCGCACGCGGGTTCCGCTCTGCCGACCACAGGTGCCGAGGTCCAGCAAATCGCCGATGCGTTCGCCGCCTTCGCTGAATTCGATGCCCCAGATCTTGCCTTCGCGTCGCACTTCGACGGCGACCCGGAGCGAAAGGGCATTGGTGACGGCGACGCCGACGCCGTGCAGACCGCCGGAAAAGGCGTAGGCCGAGTTGCCCGTCTTTTTGTCGAATTTGCCGCCGGCATGGAGACGGGTGTAGGCCAGGACTACCACCGGAATCTGTTCTTCCGGATGGAGCCCCACGGGAATGCCGCGGCCGTCGTCGGTTACGGTGACCGAGCCGTCCAAGTGCAGCATCACGTGGATGTTCTTGGCAAAGCCGCCAAGGGCCTCGTCGGCAGCGTTGTCGATGACTTCCTGGATGATGTGGGCCGGCGAGTCGGTGCGGGTATACATGCCCGGGCGTTCGCGCACGGGCTCCAGTCCCTTGAGGACGCGGAAGGACGATTCGTTGTAAGTACTCATGGGGCGAAAGGGTGAAACCGGGCGGGTGAATCGGGAAGGACGAATAAAAGGGGCTTTCCCCTTCATCCCGGACGAACGAACCTCAGGCCAAGCCGGCCTCGCGGGCTTTGCGTTCCCGCTCCACCTTGATGATGTAGCGCTGGATCAGCGTCGCCATTTGCGGCAGAAGCTTGACGAACTCGCAACCCGAACGCCGCAGATGGGCGCCGCTACGTAAGGTAATCTCGAAGACGCTGAGAATCCGGACCGTCGCCGTGACGGTGCCGACGTCAGGCAGGTCGATGGTGCATCCGGTGAATTCCGTGCCTTCGACCAGAGGCAGGCTGTCGGGAGGGATCACGATGGCCATGCCGCCGCCGCTGATATCCACGACATGGACTTCCAAATGTTTATGTTCGCCGCCGACGGCGGGTAGCGGGATGAGACATTTCAGCGGCCGCGTCACCGGCATCGTGAGGCGGTAATACTCGCGCCGTTGCAGTCTCAGTACGGCGTCCGGATAGTCGGCGAGAAACGCCGGGCCACCTTGATAGTCGATCTTTTTCAGACCGCGCAGGATGAACTGGACTTTCACCTTTTCAAGCGAAGTGATGCAGAACAGTTTGCCGACTTCCTGTGCCTTGCGGTTCATTTCCGAACTGGCGCCGAAATCGAAAATCAGACCGCGCTCCTCAATGGCGACCAGCGTGGTGAGGAGTAGATCCTTGCCTTCGTTGAAGAAGATGGTGATCTGAGCGACGTGTTCGACCAGTGCCTTGAGCACGGACCGGATTTCGTTGCGCGTACGCAGCAGGTATTCGCCGTAGTCCGAAGGCTCCAGAAGTTCGGAGGGTTTGTCTTCGTCTATCGCGGCGGTTGGGGCCGGCGTGGGAGGTGGGTTGGGTGTTTCGCTCATGACCGGAGTCTTTGATTCTGTCTGAGTTTATCCGATGTTGCCACCCGGCTGGGGCGGTTCGCTCACGGGAAGCATGCCGTTTTCAAGCCGGTACAGCCAAGCCAGCAATTCTGCAACGGCGATGTAGAGCTGGGGCGGAATGTGCGCATCCAGGTCGACCTGGAGTAGCAACGACACCAGTTCCGGCGATTCGTGTACGAAAATCCCGTGTTCGCGGGCGCGCGCGACGATTGCGTCGGCGATCAGCCCGCGACCCTTGGCAACTACTTTGGGGGCCGTATCCCCCGGGGCGTAGGCCAACGCCACGGCCAGAGCGCGCTCGTCCTGGCGCTTCGCGGCTTCCCTAGTCGGCATGGCCAACCTGGATGAAGGGCGCAGTCAGTCCGGCAGCTTCAAGCGACCCGGCCAACTCCGCGATGGCCGAGCGCATTTCTGTTGCGACAGTCGCGTCGGCTGCATTGATCTGAATATTGATGCCACTGGGATTTAACTGCAAGCTGGCTTCGACGCGGCCGAGGCGCGGGCTGGTGAGGGCCAGTCGGGTACTCCAGCCCGGTGCGGCTTCGGTAGCGGACGAATCCGGTTGCCGCGCGTCGCGTTCGATTTCCCATTCCAATTGCTGCTCGGGCCAGATTTCGCCGTGCCACACCATGCGCTGCGTCGCTGCCGCATCCAGCTGCTGCTGCACCAGCGGGCGCAATTCCTCGGGAATCGACTGCAGGACGGACGCAGGAATAAAGGCTTCCTTGGCCCGGCCTGCGGTTTCTGCGCCGGAAAATTGCCCCGTCGATCCGGCTCGGTTGGTCGCTGCGAGATCCTGGGGGGCGGATGACGGCATGCTGCCCGCCGCGGTCTTGTTGTGTGCGGTCAGGGATTCTTTGCCTTGCGGCTCCTGTAGCAAAGCCTCGGCAGGCAATTTGCCAGCAATCCAGCGAGCTTGATGAGCTTCGTAGAACAGGCCGCTTTGGCCCACCGCATTTTCCAGCTTCGGCGCCAACCGTGCGGCAATGTCGATGGCGGAGGGATCGGGGGCCGTTGCGAGCAGGGGCTGGCCTCCGTTCAGCACAGCGGGTTCAGGCTTTTGCCCTTGCGGCAGAAGCAGCTTGCCGATCAGCTGTGCGGTAGGGCTGAGGGTGGCGTGCCGATAGGGTTGCTCGTTCGGTGCGGACTGCGTGGCCGGCTCGGCAAGTTTTGCCAGGAGCATCCTGGGCGTGCGGTCCACTACTACCAGTTCCAGTACGTCACCCGACTTGGCGCCCTCGGGCAGCGAAAGGGTCAGACTTTTACCAGCGACCAGGGCGCGGTAGGTGTTTTCCGGCAGGACTTCCTGGATGCGGGCAGTGAACATCTGGCCCGTCTGCAATTCCGGCAGATCGGACGGGATACCCTGCACCGGCGACGCCGGGTGCAGCAACGAGGTTTCGGCCTGCAAACGCATGCGCAGACCGACATCGGGGGGGATCAGTGCCATGCCGGGCAGTAAGCAGTTAGCCGAAAGGGGGAAGTAGGCAGCGGATGTTTTCTACCGACTTCCCGCTATCGGCTATATACACCTGATGTTAAGCGCCGTAGGCCCGTTCCACGCGCTTGCGACGCGACGTGTCGCCGAGAAATTGGCGTACGTGCTCCATCCAGGGCTCGGTGTGCCGCCGGACTTCTGCATCATCTTCCAGAATGCGCTGGATCAGGGCGCGTTTGCGCTCGAGTTCGATGCCGGAAAGCGCGTTGCCGTCTTCGTCGCTCTCCAGTGTCTTGCGTAACGAAGCGACCGAGCGTTCCAGGCCAACCAGCGTTTCCCAATCCTGGGCGCGCGCGGCCGTCACCATTTGGGCCGAGAGGGCGCTCATGTCCTCGTAGATTTCGATTTGGGAAGGCATTGCCAGCATGGTAGCGGTCAGGCAGCCGACTTGTTGCTGGAAACTACGGCGGGATCGTTCGCTATTTCCTCCCACGCTGCGCGCAATTCCTCGAGCAGCTTGGATACTTCGGCGAAAATCGCCGCATCGCCACGGATGTTGGCGAACTGTAGGCGGACGCAGATGTAATCGTAGAGTGCCGACAGTCTGCTCACCAAGTCTGCGTCCGCGGTAGCGTCCAGGCTGTCGCGCAGACCTTGGGAAATGATGGCGCTGGCTTTCATGATGGATTCGCTCATGCTTTTCTTGTCGCCGTTCTTGGCATAGGCAGCCGCTTGAGCGACCGCTAGGATGGCGCCGTCGAACAGCATCAGCACCAGCTTGTGCGGCGAAGCAGTCTCTACCCGCATGTCGATACCTACTGTCGCGTAGGCCGACTTCGGGTTGCGCATGGTCTGGAACATGATTCCTTTTCTCCGTCAGCTCGAAGTGGATTTCGAGAGCGATTCAAGTTGTTGCGTCAAATAGGTTGAGGTCTGCTGCATTGAGGCGATGAGGCTGTCCAGGGCATTGAATTGTTCCCGATAACGTTTTTCCGTCTGGGCCAGACGCAGGCTCAGTGCGGTGCGCTGCTTCGCAATATCCTTGATGGAGCTGTTGATGCCGTCGGTACGGCCTTCGATGGTGCCGGACTCGTCGAGCAGTGCATTGATGGTTTCATTCAGTTGATAAACGATGCCGCGGTTATAGGTTACCGTTCCGCGCGCTCCCGGGATTCCGCCGGATACCAGTATCGCCAGACCGCTGGCGTCGCTGGTCCCGGTAAGCGTTTGCCCGGACCCGCTTGCTGCCGCGCCGCCGAGCGTACCGGCGACATCCCTGCCGGTCGCGGCGATCGCATCGGGTGAGCCGAGCAATGCCGACAGGCCGGTGCCGCCGGTGACGGCGACGAACGACGAGAGTCCGGTGCTCGTCGTTGCAATGGTCAACACGCCACTCGATTCGCCCACCGTCACTTGCGGACCCGACCCCAGCGCGGTGTTGACCTTGGACTCAAGCGCTGCCGCGAGGGTGGCTGCGGTGTATGTGCCCGCAGCGAGCGTGATGGAGATCGACGTTCCGTCGACATTCAACGACAGGCTGTCGTTGACGCCGGTGGTGATGCTGGTCGCCGCCGCCTGCGAACCGGTTACCCGCCCGTGTTCGTCGGGGGTTCCGAATACGGAGGAATAGGCCGTGCCGCCGAGGAACTGAATCTGCGAGTCGCTGCCCCAATCGGTCGAGGCGATGCGCAGTTTGCCGTCGGTGTCGGTAACGCTGACGCTTTTGCCGGTGCCGGACAGGGCGGAGTTGATCTTTTGCTGCACTTCCGTAGCGAGGGTGGCGGCTGTGTAGTCGTTATCCGCAGTCAACGTGACATTCACCTGCGTGCCATCCACCTTCAGCGACAGGGTATCGTTGGATCCCGCTGTAATTGTGGCGGTTGGTGTGATCGAGGCGATGACAGCTGCCTGGGTCGATACTTCGGAGACGCTTAAGCCATAAACGCCGGTTTGCGTTGCGCTGGTGGACCCGGCATAGGTGACCAGGCTGTCGCTGGCCACGCCGATGGTGGCAAACAGGCTGCCGACATTCTTGGCCGGATCGGCCAGCACACCATCCAGCTTGGTGGTGTTGAGCACCAGCGAACCGTCCCTCTGGAAGGAGACGCCGATGTCCGATAGAGATGTCACCCCGCCATTGTTCTCGATACGCTGGCTGACCACGCTGCGCAGTTCCGCCTGGACCGAGCGCAAAGCCGAATCCCCTAGCAGAACGCCGGCCTCCTTGGTTTCCGCGTTGTAACCGCCAAGGCTTTTAGTGGTTTTGGCCAGTTCGTTATAGGCTTTGACAAAGGCCTGGACGGCTGTTTTGACGCCGCTGGTATCTCTGGAAACAGTCAGCGTCGTCGTAGCGTCGATGTTGGTCTTCAACAGATTCAGCGTAATGCCCTGAATTGCATCGGAAATGGTATTCGAATTTTTGGTAATGGTGAGGCCATCGACCTTGACGATGGCGCTCTTGGGTTCCTGGGCCTGGGTTAGATTTTTGCCGTTGCCGGCTACTGCGGTGGGGTTGTAGGCCAGCGACGAGAGCCCCGAGGTATTGGTATTGTTGCCGTCACTGTCTCCGCTGACCAAAACGCGCAGGGAGTTTTCCGTACCGCCCTCGTTGCTCGATACCACCAAACGGTAACCCGAGCCGTCGTTGATGATGCTTGCGGTGACGCCCGCCGCCGCCGCATTGATGGCGTCGCGGATGCCGTTGAGAGAATTCTGCGAGCTGTCGATGGTGATGGATTTGGCGGTTTTATCCGAGTTGACCGCAAACGTGTTGGCGCCAGAATCGTAGGTGCCAAAATCGATGGTCAGCGTGCCGGTCCCGATTCCCGTTGTCGGATCGGAAACCGCTCCCAATGAAATTTTATGCACCTGCGCCAGAGACGTTACTTCGACGCTGTAGCTCCCGGTTTTGGCAAGGCTGTTGGTGGAGGCGGTCAGAACCGTCGAATCCGCAACCGTCGCTTTTGACGCATTGAACTGCGACGGCGACGACAGGCTACCCATCGCCGTTTTCAACGACGCGAGGCCCGACTTCAATGTGCCATAGGCGGAGAGCTTGGCCTGGTATGCCGCTTCCTTTTTTGCCATCGCAGCCAACGGCTGCTGCTCGACCTCCATCAGCTTGGTGACCAAGCCATTGATGTCGAGACCGGAACCTAGGCCGGCGGATGAAAGACCTGCCATTCTCAGAACTCCTTAACCATGATTCATTATCGGCGCGGCAGCCGAAAAGTTAAAGGCAGACTGCTATTTGCGGCCGCAAAATAAAAAAAGCGGGATTCATGCCACGAATCCCGCTTTCGGCCCACCCGACGGTTTTCAGCCTTGGAGCAACTGGAGCACCTGGTTGGGCAGGGCGTTGGCCTGGGCGAGCATCGCGACGCCGGCCTGCTGGAGGATCTGTGCCCGGGTCAGTGCGGCGGTTTCCGAGGCGAAGTCGGCATCCTGGATCCGCGAACGGGCGGCGGTCAGGTTTTCGGCCGTCGTTGTCAGGTTGGCGATGGTGGAGCCGAAGCGGTTCTGCACCGCACCCAGGTCGGCGCGGATGCCGTTGATCCGGGCCAGCGCACCGTCGGCGATGTCGATGGCCCTATTGGCGCCGGCGGCCGTGCTGATGTCCACCGAGTTGAGAGTGTCCTTGGTACTTGCCTTGAGCTGATCCGCATTGCCGGTGAAAAGACTGCCGGACCCTGCGGCGATCGAGCTGGCGAGGCTGAAGTAGCCGCCGGCCGATTTGAACTCGACGTTGCCGCCGATCACTGTGGAGTCGGCTGAGGTTGTCGTTGTGTCGTAGGAAAGACGGGTGGTTGCACCGGAGGCGCCGGCGATGGCCAGGGTGACGGGCGTTGTACTGGTTGCTCCGCTGCTGGAGAAGTCGGCGATGGAGATATTTTCGCCGGAGGCGTGGAGCAGGCTGATCGACGTTTTGGTGATGTCGAGGGTAGCGACGACCCCGGTGGCGCCGGTTTTGGTGTTGATGGCGT
>Ga0172380_10000616_pt1 | contig 66300 bp, 72 predicted proteins | sample Leawe162metaG_FD_119747 | JGI IMG/M metagenome (GOLD analysis project Ga0172380, IMG submission 119747) | Leachate microbial communities from a municipal landfill in Southern Ontario, Canada - Leachate well 162 metaG | ecosystem: Engineered > Solid waste > Landfill > Unclassified | place... | reverse complement strand
TGCCGAAGCACTCCATGGTTTCGTACCTTGTCGTACATAGAGATCACGAGCATATGCCATGTTGTCGTGCAGATTCGTAAGGTCGAGGCCAAGTTCCCGTGCCTTCTCTCCGTGGTAACGCGTATTGATTTGCATTACCCCAGTATCAGCCGGGTCCACCCTTCCCTTCAGAACCGTACCGTCAGCAAGCGTATGTTGGAATGTAGACTCACAACGTGCTATTTGAATCATGACGGGCAAATCACTAAAGTAGGAACGAACTGTCGATTCAGTATCTGTTCCAACCAGCCGTTCATTAGTGACCTGATCTTCGATTGTTGCAATGTGCCCATACGCAGTGTCCATAACGGGTACTGCCACTACGTTCGATACAGCGACTACCGCTGTAAGAAAGCTAGATAATATAAGCCAAGTGTCTTATCGAATAGATTTGTATCACCTTCCCGTAATACAAAAAACGGCCGAAACCGTTCATCACTAGTATACCACTTTGGGCCTAAAAAGCAAATTATGCAATGATAGTGAAATATGTCAAACAAATCGTGAGCCTATATTTTACGCCGTATTATAGACAAAAATACTTGACAAACGTTACTATTTGTTACCTAATTTTTCCTTAATCAATGCCATTGCTCCATAGAGTCCACCCTCATCTTTGAGTACAGCATCAACAATCAGAGGGCACGGCAATAGACCATCAAGGACTTCTACGGTGTACTTCTTAATAGGTTCAAGGAATATACGGGGGTCACCAATAATCATAGACCCGCCGAGCACAATGACCTCTGGCGACCAGTAGACGATTGTATTCTTAAGCCCGTTTGCGAGGTATTTAGCAAGCTCATCCCAAACGGCGTCGTCTTGAGCAATTTCATACGGCTTCACCCCCCTTCGTTTCTGAAGCGCCGTGCCTGAGACCATGTTTTCGAGCGTTGGGGGAATATGGCTCCCAAGAATAGTCCTATCAATGTCCAAAATCTGGTGCCCCGGCTCAAAGCCAACACTCACCACATCAAGCTTCCCGTGTACATATCGAGCGCCTCCCACGCCGGTACTGACTGTGTGGTAGGCAACAATGTCACAACCCTTCCCTGCACCGTAGTGCACCTCACCAAGCCCCACGATAGCGGTGTCGTTCTCGAGGTACACTGGAGTACCGAGTTCCTTTGAGAGGTCTTTGGTGAGTGCTCGTCCAACCCAATCAGTGAGCACTTTCTCACTCACAATACCTGTCTTTTCATGATTGAGTGGTCCACGTATTCCTCCTGCCATTCCGGTAATTGGTGCACCGCCACTGAGTCTGCGAACAGCCTCCACCACAGCCATGAGTCCTTCACGGTATAGAAGTGGCGTATCAAATTTCTCGACGGCAGTTATGGTCTCGAGATCATTGGTAACTGCCACACGAGTTTTTGTCCCACCAATATCAAATAGAATATACATAAAATTTATTTCTGAAGCGCGGTACGGGTATGTTTCTTATAGAGCTCCACGCTTGGTTGTTCGAACGGATTTATTTCAAAAATATAACCGAGGTACATCACCTCACACATAAGTGATGAGAGAAGAAAGCCAACCTCACTCGGTGATATTGTACTGAGCGTAATGCTCTCGTACGGAAGCTTCTGCTCACGGTATGCACTCAGTACACCTGTCTGTATGGCTGAGGTGACCGCTGACACCTTTTTTCCGAGGAGACTTGGGACATTCTCTGTAAGCCAATGTTTCTTAGGGAGCGTGCCTGCCTCTGCATCTCTCATAGAGACGAAGCGTGTGTAGATGCCCTTATATCCCCCGAGATAGAGCTCAGCGATAGAATGTAGGTCTGCACTCGTAGTTACAACAGGATTGAGCTGATTGCAAAATGGTTCCCCCGCACGCGTCTTCCCTTTTCCAATACTCTCTGCAAGAAGTTGACGGTACCAATACCCGATCTGGGAAAGTCTCTTCGTGAAGGTGAAAAAGTTGACCGTGTGCACACCATTCTTCGCATGCTGAACGAGCGTATGTGCTCGTTTTTCAATGAGCTTAAGATTGGCATCAGTTAGTGCGGAAAGCGCCCCCTCGCGCATAGCTGAGACATCAAACTTAAGGAGTGTAAGCGGTACCATTCCCACAGCAGTAAATACGGAGTACCGGCCACCAACTATCTCAGGCATTGCGATAGTCAGGATTCCCCTTGCTTCACAAGCCTTCATGAGCGGTGTTTCTGCGTTACCGACGTAGATAATGCGAGATACCGCATCCTTCCCATATCGCTTTACGAGAAGCTCGGTGACAAGCGTCGCATTGAGTACTGTCTCTGTTGTGTTGCCTGACTTGCTGAGTATCACCACAGCAATTTCGTTCAATGCCGTGGATTTAATAAGCGATGAGAAATGCTGTATTGAATCATGTTCAATACTATCGATGACATGAAGTTCTGGTGTCTTCTCGGTTCTGAGCGCATGGTAGACAGCTTCCGTCCCCAGACTTGAACCACCAATTCCTACGAGCACTACATGTTTTACGTTCTTAAATGGCTTCAGCGATGACTGTATATATACCTGATACTCTGTATCACCCGGCACAAAGAGTGATGCCTCATGAAGTGTGTAATCAGTCATCTTACGGAGGCCTTTGATGAACTTTGTGTATTCACGACTGCGTACAAGTGCTTCGGCTTCAAAGTGCTTTTGAGAATAGGTATTTGAAAAATCAGATTGCATAATGTTTGGTTAAATTTGGCGTGGTGATGCTGGGTCGACATGAGCGACGATGTACTCGTACGCTTCTTCAACAGAGTCAGCGACATAGAACAAGTCCAGATCCTCCCTACTGATAGTCTTGTAGTCCTTCAAGAGCGTCTTTTCAAAATATTCAAGAAGTGGTTTCCAAAACTCCTTTCCGTACAGAACGATAGGGATTTTGGCAATCTTTTCGGTCTGGATGAGTGTAAGAATCTCAAGGAACTCATCGAGTGTTCCATACCCCCCAGGGAAATAGACGTACACCTCGGAAGCAAATGAGAGCATCACCTTGCGTGAAAAGAAGAAGTGGAAACTCTGCGTGTCAGTTACATAGGGATTGAGCTTTTGTTCAATAGGAAGTTGGATGTTGAGCCCAATGGACTTTCCTCCCACCTTAAACGAACCGACGTTTGCAGCTTCCATGATTCCCGGTCCGCCACCGGTAATGATGGTGAAACCCTTCTTTGCGAGCTTTGATGCGAGAAGTTCAGCAGCTTTATAGATAGGGTCTTGTGGGGTGAGGCGCGCACTTCCGAAGAAAGTTGCTGCTGTGCTGTACTTACGTAAGACTTCAAAACCATTCACGAACTCAGACATGATTCTGAAAATCCTCCATGACTGTACTGCACTATCGGACTCGAAGAGATCAGTCATCACTCTGCAGTGCATGTTCCGATCGTCTTTCTTTAATTTAAATTTCTTAGATGCTTCTGCTTTTTTTCTAAATGCCATTTAGAAATTGTATCATGAGTTAGAGCCAAGGAATTGGATATTGCTCAAATTCTGGTAATAACTTTTTACCATAAAGGAGCCGTGAGATGACTTCTGCGTGCGAGAGCGCTCCCGTGAGTGCATTGTGTGGCTCTGGCTCATCCTCTATTCCACAGTAGTTGAGAACCGCATCAAGATTGAGCGCAGAACGCTTGTGCTCGGCATCGATTGGAGGAACAAGTCCATGGGTCACCATATGCATCCACGCGAGTGTATGTGTATCGATTGTCCTATGCGCAAGTTCCCACGCAATCCCCTCTCGCTCACACGCCATTTTCAAAAAATCGCGGTCGAACGAAACATTCTGCCCCGCAAGCGTCCTGTCCCCCATATGCTGTGACCATTCGAGAAAACGGCGAACAACTTCACCCTCTGGATTCTTTTTTGAATCATTGATCTCCTCGTGCGAGAAACCAGTAATCGCGAGAGATTCCTCATTTATGTGTGCCCCCTCCCAAATTCGACACTCTTCGTAGAAGCGATTTTCTGGATTATCAAAATCGAGCGCCCCAATAGAAACAATGGAGTGCTTCTCATAGTTTGTCCCCGACGCTTCAATATCTATAACTATCATACCGAAAAGTATATCATTAATCTCCTAATACCAAATCATATGCGCAATTACTTTAATTTAATGCTATAGCATTAAATTAAAGTAATTGCGCATTTTAAATAATACTCGGACTATGTTGTATAATCAGCATAAATTATGAATGTCGATATTGAGAAAACGTGGAGGAAGGAACTTGTGGGCGAGTTTAATACGCCTTATTTTACTGAGCTTACCAGCACGGTACGCGAGAAGTACCTTGCGGGTGCACCCATCTACCCTGCCCCCAAAAATGTCTTTAATGCCTTTGAACTTTGCCCATTCAATGCGGTAAAGGTGGTCATACTTGGACAGGACCCGTATCACGGCGAAGGACAAGCGCATGGGCTTTGCTTTTCTGTACAAGATGGTGTGAAAGTACCTCCTTCACTTCAAAATATTTATAAGGAACTCCAGAGTGACCTCGGTATACCCATTCGAACGACGGGCGACCTGAGTTTGTGGGCGAAGCAAGGAGTGCTCCTTCTCAACGCAACGCTGACCGTTGAAGCAGGAAAAGCAGGTTCACATCAGGGACTTGGCTGGGAAGAGTTCACCGATGCAGTCATCCAAAATTTATCCGAGAAAAAAGAACACCTCGTCTTCCTCCTCTGGGGAAAGTACGCGCAAGACAAGGGTGCCATTATCGATACTTCAAAACACTTAGTACTCAAGGCACCGCACCCTTCCCCATTCTCAGCCTATACAGGATTCTTCGGGTGCAAGCATTTTAGTAAGGCGAATGAGTATCTACAGAGACACGCTAAAAGTACCATTCAATGGTGAGAAACTATTCTCCAGAACCAGAATCTTCACCACCAACACCTATTCGTTTTTTATCTTTAGCTATCATATAGAGAAGCGGTGTGAGGAGACAGACTAGTATCAAAGCGAGGACAAGGAAGCTTTTTTGATAACCAATTATTTCAATGAGGTAGCCAAGGAGAAATGCTGACCCACCTCCGACGAGCATTTGAATTTGTGATTTTACCGAGAGGAGTGTCGCCTTAAATTTACTCTTTCCCGTAGCTTCGACTGAGTAGCCAATATTACTTGAGCCCCACTCAAATGCATTGATGAAAATAAAAATGACAGCTATTCCCCATACATTTTGTGTGAGACCGAGAACAATAATTAAGAAGGTAAAAACAACTAATTTAACGGTGTAGATCTGAGTCGGAGTCTTAAACAATCTTTGAATTCTTCCACTGTGCCACAGTAGCAGTGAAGCAATCCCCCTCCCTATTCCAAAGAGAACACCGAACCAAACCACAGGTATTCCGAGCGTACTCTGATACACAGCTCTAAATCCTCCCACTCCAAAAAGTATACCGGCAAGTATGCCTGAAAAAATTGCATATCGGAAAAAATTGATTTTATACGCCTCGTGCATGACCTGCTTGAAATTTGATAGCCGAATTTCATCAATGTGTTCCTGCGGAACTGGCGGAGTCACAAGTGAACAAACAGCAATGAGCCCCATGAGATCGGAGACGAGCGCGATTGCGAATGGGAGGTGCCAGCTTATACTCACAAGAAAAGGAATGAGTGTCGTAAGGATAATCGGTATGGCAAATCCGATTGACTTCATCTTTCCCATGATTTCACGAAACTCCGACTCTCTTCCAAGCGCCCGCAGGGTTTCGTGAACAAATGCTGTACCAGTGCCACTTATGAATGCAAATCCGATACTGAGGAGAATTCCTCCAAGGAAAAGGAACGGTATGCTCTCTGCAAGAAGAAAAAATGACGTTGAAAGCACGAGCGATACACTACTCACAACAAGTGCCTTTTTGTGACCGATTTTGTCAGCAATATATCCACTTGGAATTTCAAACAAGAAACCACTCAAGGTTGATGCAAAGAGAATTGTTCCAACCCACCAGGGCGTAACGTCTGGAATGGTGAGGTAATACGCTCCGAGAATAGCAACAAATAACCTTTTATGAGTAACGAGCGCTACAGTGTACTTTAAGAGGTTCCCCTCAACGCCTTTCAGAATAAAATATTTTTTCATACACAAATACAAATCACTTTAACACAAATATCCACTTATATTCCTCTATTTTCTAAAACCTTCACAAAGTCTGCAGATACGAGACGTCGATTAATTTTCACTTGAGGCGTATTCAATATACGACGAAAGTAAAAATTATGAAGACAACGAAGTAGGTGCTGGCTTTGTGAAGGTTTTAGATTCCTTTGCAATTTGATGCGGGTGAGTACCCCGCCTTCTTTGCCTCTTCCTTGGTGGCAAACCATATCTTATTTTCCTCCTTAATCTGCTTTGCGCTTCCGCACCAGGGGAGGTGATACTTTGTACCACTCTTTGAGGCAACATATCCTCCTTCAGGAGATACTTTTTCGCTCACCGAGTCCAAAGTGCTCGTAGAATAAGCCACCTGTTTCCCATCGGCCTTTGCACTTCTCTGTACAATTGTCGCTTCCTGTTGGGCATTATTTGGGAGACTAACGTTTCCTGAAACAGACAGCCTCCCGAGGTAAAAGGAGGTGAAAGAGACTACAATTACTAGAATCGTAAGGCAGTATTCAGTATTTGAAAGAAGCCCCTTGAATTTTTCTGTTATTTCTTGTATATTCATCCCAGTTAGAGATAGGGTACAATACTACTTGTCTCCCTATACGATGAGCATTTGCGATACCGTATTTCATGCCATTAGTGAAATACTTCGTACCCGCAATCTCTAACGGGACGAGTCCCCACAATTATACAGCAACCATTGCGGTTAAACCGCAGAAAATTTAGATAATTATACACATATGGCAACGAAAAAGGCTGGAGGTACAGCCAAAAACCTGACCGATTCAAATGCACAGTACCTTGGGGTAAAGCGCAGTGACGGTCAGAAGGTTAAAGTTGGTGAAATCATTGTCCGCCAGCGCGGAACAAAGATTGAGGCAGGAAAGAATGTCCGTATTGGAAGTGATCACACACTCTATGCTGGAAAGCCTGGAAAAGTTTCTTTCGGAACAATGCGAAAGACAAGCTTCACGGGAAAGACAATCACAAAGACAAAGGTTGCAGTTTTGGAGGCGTAAACATTCATATAAAAAATCCCGCACTCTCGTGCGGGATTTTTTATTTCTGTATTCGTTCTATTCCTTCTCGACAATAGTCACTGACTCAATGACAACTGGTTCAACGGGCAAATCTCGTGCGCCAGTCTCAACATTTGATATTGCATCGACAACATCCATCCCCTTCACAATGCGTCCGAAAACTGGGTGCTTCGACGTAAACGGCTCCTTATCGAAGTCGAGTCCGAGGTTATCTACCGTGTTGATGAAGAATTGGCTTCCTCCAGAATTTGGCTGACCTGTGTTGGCCATTGCAATGGTACCGCGCACGTTTGAAAGAAGTTCACCCTTCACAAACTCATCCTGAATGGTGTACCCTGGTCCACCGGTACCATAACTCATGACGTCATCACCCTTTGTATTTGGATCTCCCGCCTGAATCATAAAGCTGTCAATGATGCGATGGAACTTAATGCCATCATAGAACCCTTCCTCTGCGAGCTTTATAAAATTCCCCGTAGTGATTGGCATCGTGTCCTCAAAGAGCTCTATATCGATTGTTCCCTTAGTTGTCTCGAAGCGTGCAATTCTGTTCATAGTATTTGATATGTCTGGGTTAGCAATTTCTAATTCTTTTGGCGAAAGTGGTCCTTCAAGTTTCTCATCGGCCGTGAGGAGAATTTCTGGTGCTTGATTGTGTGCATCGAACCACCATCCGATAAGTCCAATGAGTACTATCGATATTCCGATAACCAACCCAATTTGTTTTACACTTGCCATATTACTTTTTAACAATTTCTAATGTACATACGCCCTGTACGTCCTTATATGAAAGGGGCACTGCGTGTGTACCGAGATCCTTTATAGGATGTGCGAGGTGCACAGTGCTTGCATCAAGCGCAATCCCTTCGGATGCCTTCAGGTGCTTTGCAATATCCTCTGCATTAACACCCTTGAAGAGGTGCCCTTGATCATTTGCCTCCACAGGGTACTGCACCACCTTCCCCTTCAGCGATTCACAGATTTGAGTGAATTCCTTGATTGCGTGCTCGTGTTGCTCCCCATGCTTCTTCGCCTCCTCAGTAACCCTCCTTATCTGTTCTGGAGTTGCTATGACCGCAAACTTCTTTGGGATAAGAAAGTTAAGTGCGTGACCGTCGGGAACATCCTTCACCTCAGACTTTCGCCCGAGTCGTGCAACGTCCTTTATAAGAATGACTTTCATACGTTTTCTGTGTATCGCCTACATTAGAATAATACGCCGTATCATAGCAGATTATGGCAATCGTTCAATTTATAGTATGACTGGAGGTCTTGAAACCTCACCCATGAATCAGGACGAGCACGCTCAAAAACTCATGAGACAAGGCGCGCAAGTGAGAAAATATGAGTTGTGAGAACGTGTGGGACACGTTCGCAAGACTCGTTGAGGGCTTTTGTGAGACGAATGTCGAGACAAAAGACCCAACGAGTGGACCGTTTCTGTCAAGAAATTCAACATACGATGAATGTTTTCGAGCGAAGCGCAACGCAGTATCATGGGTTTCTGTGCGTGCCCTAGTGGGTTTTCATGAATTCAAGTGCTGACTCCATCTGTGGATCAATGTTTGCAGTGTGGTCTTCTGCAGTCCGTTCAACAACAATATCGGGAGTAAGTCCACCCTCAGAAATCGATTTTCCTTCGGGAGTGAGCCACCGCGCAACAGTCACCTTGAGAGATGAACCATCATCGAGATTTACAAGCTCCTGCACTGACCCTTTTCCAAAAGTCTGTGCGCCAATCACGGTTGCTACATGATGTTCTTGAAGCGCTCCCGCAAGAATCTCTGAAGCTGAAGCGGAACCTCCATCAACGAGCACAACAAACTTTTCTGGTGCTGACTTTCCAAGTTCACGTCCTGAGCTTCGATACACCTCCTCTTTTTCATCACCGCTAAAGCTTTCACGAACGACGGTCTTCCCCACCGGCAGGAAGTAGCTCGCAATCGAGACAGCGCTCTGGAGATATCCACCAGGATTTCCTCGCACGTCGAGAATTAATTTCTTCTTCCCACTCTTCACGTATTCGCGAAGCGCCTTCTGCATCTCCATTTCAGAGATTGCGTTGAAGCTGTAAAGCGAGATGATAAATACATCGTCGCGTACCTCGGTTTTACTCGTCGGTATTGTTATTGTATCTCGAATAACTTTGATTTCCTTGAACCCTTCCTCACCTTTGCGGTAAATACTGAAAGAGACTTCGGTACCTTTCTCTCCTCGAATAAGGCGCACCGCTTCATCGACATTCATGTCCTCTGTAGTCGTTGAGCCAATTTTTACAATCGTGTCCCCCGCAAGAATTCCCGCCCTCAGAGCCGGGCTCTCAGGAAGTGGTGCAATAACGGTGATGACATTGTCACGAATTCCAACCTCCATACCCACGCCACTAAAATTACCACTGATATCCTCTTCAAACATAGCAGAGTCCTCAGGTGGCATATAGATTGTGTATGGGTCACCATAGGTCTTTACGAGACCCGCAATGGCTCCTTGAACTTTTTCTTCATTTGAAAGTGGCACTGTGCTTGAGGAGGTAACGAATTTTTCATCGAGCAATTCCCACACGTGCCAAAATTCTGAGAGATCAACAGAATTGTCTGCTTGTGACTCCCGACTCAAAAACGAAAAAAGATTTGCTTCGAGATTTGTATCTGCTCCGACACCAATGTGAAGACCAGAGAAAAAAGTTGCAGTTGCAAAGAGAACACCGAGGCCGATACCGAGAAGTGGTTGGGTATTCTTTGACGCTGGCTTTTGGTATACCTCATCAAATGACTCTGAAATTATTTCATTTTCTTCTTCAATTTCCATTACGCTATTATGGCATACTATTCCCCACTTAGACAAAAATAGTCGATGTGGACATCTCCATACGTGATATCATTGCGCTATGGTTGAACGCTTTAAGCAAGGAAAGCTCCTTTGGATAAATTTAAAAAACCCCACAACGACTGAGGTTCAGAAGGCGATGGTGGAACTTGACCTTCCACCACTCCTTATGACTGACCTCACCACCACGGTACCGAGAAATGCAGTTACAAAAGTCGATGGAACGATTAAGGTCACCGTCGACTTCCCTGCGGTAAAACAGCTTGGCACCGACCATCAGTATGAGGTGAAGTTCTTAATTTCAAAGAACAGCCTCCTCACGGTGCAGTATGAGGAAATGGAGGGTATCGACCGTTTCAAGCGACAATTTGAGGTTGCGACAACACTCAGAAAAGCACAGAAGCATATTACTGGTGCGCATCTATTTATCTCACTCTTCAATAATCTCTACGAGACAACATCGGCAAAACTCGATTATATAGAATCAAAACTCGCTGACATTGAATCCGAGATTTTTGAAAACGATGAAAAACAAATAGTTATTGAGATATCGAGTGTGAGTAAAAAGCTCATCGCATTTCGTCATACCATCCACGGACATGAGGATGTCTTTAAGGATATGCATCCCATCTTTGGAAACACATACGGAAACACCTTTGCAACAGACCTCCTCAGTATTGAGGCGCACTATTTCGTCTTGAAGAGAAAAGCGAGCGCGCAATATGAAACACTTACAGCACTCCGAGATACAAACTCAGCGATGTTGACCACAAACCAAAATGAGATCATTACGACCCTCACCATCATGGCATTCATCACCTTCCCACTCACACTCTTTAGCTCTATGTTTGGCATGAACACCGAAGCAACTCCAATCATTGGTCACAAGGCTGACTTCTGGATTATTGTCTCAATAATGATAACTGTGACCATAGGGTTCTTTACATTCTTCAGGCGCAAAAAGTGGCTCTAGAGCATGTCCAAAAACCCCTCATACTGCGTTGTGCTTCAATCGGAAACGTTCGCCGTATATTGAATACGTCTCACATTTCCTCATTTGCACGTCTTGTCTGATGTGTTTTTGAACACGCTCTAAATGCTGAAGGGTCTATTTTTTGATACACTGATACGACATTATTGTGTGATATGGTAGTCATATGAACTTTCTGAATTTTTTTGATAAAAAGGCGCCAAGCCACCCGCCAATATTTTTCCTTAATTCTGCAAGTGGTAAGAAGGAGGAATTTCACAGCCTCAAACCAGGAACCGTCTCCATGTACTCCTGTGGCCCTACAGTGTATGACCACATCCACATCGGCAATCTCCGAGCATATCTCCTCCCCGACCTTATTAAGCGTGTCTTAATCTATAACGGCTACGAGGTGAAGCATGTCATCAATTTTACCGACTTCGGACACCTCACCGACGATGCAGACGCGGGCGAAGACAAGATGATGAAGGCGCTCAAGCGTGAAGGAAAAACTATTTCACTTTCTGCAATGCGTGAAGTGGCGGAGACATACATGCAATCGTTTAAGGATGACAACGATGCCTTTAGAAATATTCCTCCTACAAAGTACACTCCCGCGAGTGATTATGTCGCTGACCAAATTCGCCTCATTAAGACACTCTTTGAAAAGGGTTACGCGTACGAGACGAGTGACGGGGTTTATTTCGATATTGCAAAGTTCCCCAAGTATGGAGTTCTTGGGAAGATTGATCTCAATAAACTTAAGGAGGGGGCGCGGGTAGAGGTAAATTCTGAAAAGCGTCATCCTGCTGATTTTGCACTTTGGAAAAAAGGTCTCCTCGGTTGGGAAAGCGTGTGGGGCAAAGGCTTCCCTGGTTGGCACATTGAGTGTACCGCAATGATTTTTGCAACACTCGGAAAGCAAATAGACATTCATACCGGAGGCGAAGACCTCAAGTATACTCATCACAATGGTGAAATAGCCCAAGCTGAATCGGTGACTGGTAAACCATACGTCGCATACTGGCTTCACAATGCACACCTCAAGATAAACGATACCAAGATTGCAAAGTCTCTCGGCAACGGCATCCGTCTCTCGAGCCTCATGGACAGTGGGTATTCCCCACTCGTGTATCGCTACTGGCTTCTCACGGGCCACTACCGAACATCGATGAATTTTACCTTTGAAGCACTCGATGCATCGAAGCAGGCACTTTTCAAACTGAAGCGTTTTGTGTTTGAAGAGTGTAAAAATGTAAGTGGAGGAAATGTAAATGAAGCGTACCGCGCTCGGTTCCATACGGCAATAAACGACGACCTCGACACCCCTCGAGCAATTGCACTCATGTGGGAAGTGACCAAGGACGCTTCACTCACGCTCGCAGACCGAGTTGCAACACTCAAAGAAATGGATTCTGTTTTAGACCTCGGGCTCAACGACGAGGCTGGTGATGTGGTGCGTGAACTTGGAGTCATTGCAAAAGATGACATCCCCGACGAAATCCAAGAACTCATCGACAAACGACAACTCGCCCGCGCCACACACAACTGGGGTGAAGCCGACTATCTTCGCGAAGCAATTAATTTGAAGGGGTACTCTATCGAAGACACCCCAACAGGACAAAAAATCTCCAAATCCTAAGCTATCCTTAAGACTGGTGGCAATGAATAGTGTTATCCACACTGTGCACCCTATCCCCAAATTGACCAAAATTCGATGCTTTTTTTATACGTGATACAATGTCACCACCATGGAAGAAACCACCCGAGAATCGACAGGAACAAAGAGTCGGCTTCTTCGTACGCCACCACAAAATCTTGATGCTGAGCGCGCACTCCTCGGAGCAATTATCCTGAAGTCAGAAGTGATGCACGATGTTTCGGTGACCGTATACCCCGAATCTTTTTATGCAGACAAACACCGAGAAATCTACCGTGCAATTCTCGACACCTTCATGCAGGGTGACCCCATCGACATTCTCTCTATCACGACAAAGCTCAAAGCGCGAAGTCTTCTCGAGCGCACCGGTGGCGCAAGCTACATCACCGAACTCGTCGAGTCCGTCCCCGCTGCAGGTAATGCCCTCTACTACGCTGAGCTTGTGCAGAACAAATCGATTCTCCGTGGCCTCATCAACGCAGCAGACGACATTGCAGAAATTGGTTTTTCAGATCCTGAAAATATTGACGAGGCGATGGATACTGCAGAAAAGAAAATCTATCAAGTAACCAATGCGCCGACCACTCAAAAATTCACCCCTATTGGGAGTTCCCTCACCGAGGCATGGGACAGATTTGAAAAACTCAACTCAGATGAAAATATTCACCGTGGTATTCCAACTGGCTTTGCTGGTCTCGACAACCTTCTTGCAGGACTTCAAAAGTCAGACCTCATCATTCTCGCAGCTCGTCCAAGTATGGGAAAGACAACGTTTGCACTCGACATCGCCCGCAACGCTGCCTGTGTCTCCGGCGCGTCTGTCGGTATCTTCTCTCTTGAAATGAGTGACCAGCAACTCGTCGATCGTATGCTCGCTGCAGAGGCGGGTGTAGACTCGTGGAAACTCCGCACCGGAAAGCTCACGAGTGACCACGAATTCGAAGCAGTGCAGGCAGCCATGGCACGCCTCTCAGAGGCTCCAATACACATTGATGACCAACCAGGCAACAACATCCTCAAGATGCGTTCATCAGCGCGCCGACTTAAAAATGAGCACGGTCTCGACCTTCTCATTGTCGACTACCTCCAGCTCATGAGCCCTACCTCGACGAAGGCAAGTGATTCAATGGTGCAACAGGTGACTGAGATTTCACGTTCACTCAAGATTCTTGCACGTGAACTCGATGTTCCCGTCATTGCCCTCTCACAGCTCTCACGTGCAGTGGAACAACGTGGTGGCAAGCCAAGACTCTCAGACCTCCGTGACTCAGGTTCTATTGAGCAGGATGCAGACGTTGTTATGTTCATCCATCGCGAGGACAAAATAAACAAAGAATCGGACAGGCCAAACATTGCGGAAATCATGATTGAAAAACACCGTAACGGTCCTGTTGGGCACACCGAACTCTACTTTGATGAGAAGCATGTCAGATTTATTAATCTCGATACACACCACGCGGTTGGCGCTTCGGGAGGAAGTGATGATTTCTAACACTCATGAATTCATTCGAGAAGATAATACGATATTTTGAACGATTTCCGGGTATTGGCTCACGGCAGGCAAAACGTTTTGCCTTCCACCTTCTCACGCTCGACCAAGGCGACCTTACCGAGCTCGCCGAACTCATTCGTACCATCCGTACCAATGTCATCGTTTGCCCCTCCTGTGCTCGTTTTCACTCACTTCAGAGCCCAGACAGAAACTGCTCTGTCTGCGGTAGTACCATGCGCGACCGGAGCAAGCTCACGGTAGTGGAACGAGATACTGACATCGATGCAATCGAGCGCAGTGGCGTATACGATGGGCTCTATTTTGTACTTGGTGGCACAGTTCCCCTCCTTGATTCACAGGATGTAAAAAGGCTTCGCGGGGGTATGTTGAAGCAAATTGTTGAGACACGAGTCTCGGAAGGATTAAAAGAGATTATTCTCGGATTTTCAGTAAACCCCGACGGTGAAAATACCGGTCGCTACATCGAAACACTCCTCAGGGAACAGATAGAAAAAAATGCACTCAAGATAAGCCACCTCGGCCGAGGCCTCTCAACCGGCTCCGAACTCGAATACGCCGACCCAGAGACTATTAAAAACGCACTGAAGAATAGGTCGTGAAAATGAAAAAACCCGCATGCCGTAGCTGCGGGCCCCACAAGACGGAGTTGGCGTTTCTTCTATAGTGCTTACTCAAGAATTAGTTGAATCATAAAGACGCCCCAAACTGATTCAACCATTATCAAGATGCAACCGTAGTTGCAAGCATCTATAAATAGAATGAGGCAGAAATCGATGTGTGTCAATCAATCAAAAACCCCGTGGCTTTCGCCACGGGGTTTTTGAATTTATTTAGGAGAGAGAGTCAATCTTTACCTGTGCGTACTTCTGTCGGTGACCAATTTTTCGGTCGCGGTTGCTTTTTGCCTTGTATCGTACGATAGTAATTTTTGTTCCCTTCTTAAGCCCTTGGTACGTTGCCTTTACCTTTGCTCCCTTGATGTATGGCTCACCGATAGAGGTATCAGTACCATTATCAACCATGATTACTTTATCGAATTCTACCTTGTCACCTTCATTGAAATTGCCGAGAAGCTCTACTTCGAGCACGTCACCAACACATACCATATACTGCTTACCGCCAGTCTCGATAATTGCGAATTCTGTTGCTTTTCCTATTGGTGTCTCTTTTTTCATATAACGCGGGTGATTGTACAAGAAAACGTTAAAATATGCAACTTTTTGTCCAGCCTTACCAATCTTAAGTATAAATGGTACAAAATTCATAAATGAACCTCCTCGGCCTCCAATCACAGCTACGGCCGGGGTTTCCTGGAAATATAAAAAGGCCATGCGAACATGGCCTTTTTCCTGAGCTGGAAAAGAACTAGCGTGACGCAAGAACATATGCGTCGAACTGGATGTTCTCCAGGAACTGCGGATCGTCATGCGGAAGATCACCTTGGAGCTCGGACAACCGGTCGTGCCAGTTGCTTGGCATGACGAACATGTCCAATAGTGGTTGCTCAGGCCAGTTCTCGACCCCAAGCCACTCCTCTCCCCAGAGCCCGATGATTGAGGCGAGTCGCAGTCGGGGACCAAGTTCGTGCCCAACAATGTCCTCCTTGATACGTTCGTGCACTCCCGAGATGAACTTCTGGTACAGGGACTCGTTATCGACTACAAGAAGTAAGTCGATGTCATTCCCGCGACCTTCTCGGGAAATGCCCCCGTAAACTTCAACCCGGATTACTCCCGGCAATTGCACCAGTGCTGTCGCTACCGAGGTGGCAATGTCAAGACCGAATCTCTTTTTGCCGAGTGTGCCACCAAAACTGCCAAAACCATAGCTATCAAACATGGGATGCCCTCTCGCTTGTCGTGTGTCACCATAGGCAGGTGATAGGCCGTTTCTGGAAAAGACTATACTACAAATTGGGGGAAAGTAAATAGCTCCAGACTTTAATAGGTCTCGGATGACTCTTTGGACTCAATTAATCAATTACTCTACAATTTCCTGTGGTTTTTCAAGGGAAAGTGTCTCAAAATCCATTGAACCTCCGGTAATTTTTGCAACATCTTTATCAATTTTTCCAAGCTCCTTTTGAGCCACATTGTAGTGATTGACCGTAGTTCCGAGCGAATTCCCCACCTTTTTAAAGTAATCGTCATAGGCTTTGAGGTGGCGGGAAAGACTTTCGACATGCTTCCCTATCTGCTTTGCGGATTCCTCAATTTTAAATGCACGGAAACCGTAGAGGACAGACTGAAGATACGCAGCAAACGTCGTTGGTGAAACAATGATCACATTCTTATCCCTATATGCATAATCAATGAGCGAACGGGTATTCACCTTTACTGCCCCCACCTCATTCACGAGGAGGTCGTAATAGATAGCTTCTGCGGGAATATACATGAACGCAAATGGAAGCGTACCGTCCTTAGGGCGAATGTATTTTGCGGTCTCGTCGATACGCTTCTTGAGGTCATTCTTAAATTCTTTCTCAAGCTCTTCCCTCCTCGAATCATCGGTCTCATCGACAAGGCGTCGGTAGTTATCGAGTGAGAACTTTGCATCCACAGGTATCATGCCGTCTTTTGTAATGACGACCGCATCAACGATGTCACCTCCAGGGAAAAGGTATTGGATCTTGTATGCAGTTGCGGGAAGCATATTCTCAAGTGCGAGCTGAAGCGACGCTTCACCGAGATTCCCCCTTTGCTTTTGATGCTTCAACACTTTCTCGAGACTCTGGAGTTGTTCTGCCACCGAGTAGACTTGCTTTGATGATTCTGAAACCTCCGCCACACCGCGCACTACATTTCGAAGTTGTTCATTGACCTCCTTATTGATTTCCTGAATAAGCTCTTTACTCTCCCGAAACTGCACACGCGCATTGTCCTGCATCACCTTATTGCTCTCCCCCATGCGTTCATTCATGGTCTTCGTCAGTTCAGCGAGCTGTTGCTGGAGCATGAGAAGTCCATCAGAAGACTCTTTCTTCTCTTCTTTTTTAAAGAAAAAAACGTAGACGAGTATGCCAATAACGGCGATGAGTAAGATGAGTATGAGAAGTTCAAATGTTTGCATGGAGATATTCTAACATGCCCAGTATCCCCTCCAACAGCAAACCCAAAAGTTGCCTAGGGCTACCCTAGGCAAAACTTATTTTGTGGTACTATATGTGGAAATAATTTGGAAATATATGTCACTTCACACATCAATCAAGGAAGAATTAAAAACTGCTATGAAAGCACATGACGCAGCAAAGCTCCGCACAGTACGAAGTATGCTCACAGCATTCACGAACGAGCTTGTAGCGACCTCACGAACACCACAGAGCATGCTCGAGGACAGTGAGGTACTCGCGGTCATCAAGCGACTTGCAAAGCAACGAAAGGAATCAATCGTGCAGTATGAGGCCGGAAACAGACAAGACCTTGCAGACCCTGAAAAGGAAGAACTTGTCGTCCTTGAATCATACCTTCCCCAGATGATGTCGAGGGATGAAATCCGACCAATTGTCGAAGCAAAAATCACTGCAATGGGCGAAGTAGACAAATCAAAAATGGGAATGCTCATTGGTTCCCTTATGAAAGAACTCAATGGAAAAGCAGACGGTGGCGATGTAAAAGCGGTTGTTGAGGAGTTGCTTAAATAAATAAAGTCTCTGAGAAAACCCCTGTGAAAAGCTTTGCTTTTCACAGGGGTTTCCGTAGCCATTGCATGACTCGTGTTTATATTGTATAATACAAATTGTTCAACTTTTGGGAGTTCAGTGATGGCACTGGAAATCAAGATGGACCGCGATCGGTGTGTTGCAAAGCACGATGCGGCAACACTAATCTTCGCTATCAAACGCAACGGCAACGTTGGTGTGGTCGCAAGAATCGGTAGAGGTTTACCCCAGGAAGTCTACGACTACGCCTTGAATGAGGCGCGAAGACTCCTTGTCGAACTCCCTGCAAAGTGGGCAGAGGAGGCCCGTGAGCTCAGCGTGATTTTCCATGAGCTTCGTGCCCAACAATGTATGGACGACGCAAGGGCACATGAGGAGGACCTCCTTAAAAATGTTCCCGACCATGACCGCTGATTACCCGGCCCGGAAGCGCTTCGCGTTTCTGGGCCATACTTTTTTCAAGACACGCACGCATTGACAAATCACATTTTTAATATATGATTCGTGCTGGTTTTGTTCCCCACTTTTTATGAAAGGCTACACGCATGAAGAAATGTGTCGAATTCCCAAAGGGAGACGACGGCAGTTACAGAGCTGAAGTCAAAGTTCCAGTCTCAGCTCACCCGACGAGGGGTGCACTGAAACAGGTGCAACTCATGATTCACCGATATCTGGACGGACGACCCTCTCGCGAATGCAACGCGACGCATGAAGACGATTACTGCAGTTTCTGGATTACCATCAACCCTCATGCCCCGCTGGACGCCCTTAGGCGCACCAACATGCTCAAGATGGCGCTCAAAGGTGTCATCGGCGACGTCGTGATTGATTACGACAAGCTGAAGGCACTCCACTAGCACCAACTGGTGCTCCCGCACAAAATGGCGTCACCCTACGGGGAGGCGCCATTTTTTATTTGACGAAATGTCTATCTCAACGTATAGTGCAGTCTGGCTCAACCACAAGGAGAAGTTCCATGAGACAAGTTCAGCTCTGCTTCGGTGCTGACGGACAACCGATTGCGCAAGTCATCATTCCGTCGCCAACCTTCGGGAGACGGCGCGAGGTGTTCGAGACGATCAATCACGGCCTGCCAGGTCTCGCAGACGACTTCAGTATCGAGCCTGACGGCAATGGGCGCGTCGCGGTGAGCATCTCGATCAATCCACTCGCCGAGCGCGACACACTGAACAGGATGCTCGTGATTCGCTGGGCAGTGCAACGCCTCGCTGAATTCGCTCCGACGATTGGCTTCGCCGATCTCCGGGAAGTCCAGCATCGTTTGCTTCACTGAGTCCAGGCCGACCGCAGTACGGGCGCTTGAGGATTTTTTCCTCCAGCGCCCATTGTTTTGCATCTTAAATAATTACTTTTATCATCGTCGACCGCTCACTAGTAAAGTAATTTGTTTTCAAAGAGATTCTTCTTTTTATTTATCCAACTTACGTGCGTCCTCGATTTTAAAATCCCCCACTTTTGTACGTCGCAGGTTTTGAAGTGTCGCAGGATACCCAAGTCGCTTTCCGAGTTCTTCTCCAAGCGAGCGAATGTATGTTCCGCTTCCCACAAAAAATCGTACGGTGAGCACACATCTATTTTCTACATATTCAACGTTCTGTAGCTCAGCTTCAAATACCTGCATGGTGCGGATAGGCACCTCCACTACCTCCCCCGTCTTCTCTGCCTTGCGCGCCTGCTTGTAGAGTGGAACACCATCTTTCTTAATCGCTGAATACGCAGAGACTGGAAGTGCGAGCGTGCCGAGCATGTGCTCAAGCACCCATCTCACTTCATCTTCATCGAGCTCGGTAACATCCTCTTCCTCAAGAATCTCACCTTCCAAATCCCCCGTTGAGCGCTTCTCTCCAATACGTATTTCGGCAATGTATTCTTTGGGAAGCTTAATGTACTCAGCGAGTTTCTTCGTCCCCTTCTCAATACCAATAATCATGAGCCCGGTGGCAAGCGGATCGAGCGTCCCCCCGTGCCCCATCTTCTTGATGCCGAGCTCACGACGAAGTCTGCGAATCACATCAAACGAGGTAATTCCCTTTGGTTTATCGATAAGTAGTATTTCTTCCATATGCGCATGGTAGCGCATCACTCGTAAAAACGCCAATATACAGAACTTCTTTTAATAATGTTAATCATCCTAGGATTTAAAAATTGAATGAAGTTCGAGACAGAACAAAGTTTACGAATGAGCCATACGTCTTGTATGGTGAAGAGGAAACTGCAGTTCTAACGAAGAAATTCGTCGATTTTGGAATTCTAGAGTACCAAGAATGATGGTTCGAAGATGAGCAAGCCACCAAGTACAAGCATGAGTACCCCTCCGAGCATGAGCGAGAGCTGTGCGTACTTGTGTCCGTGTGATTCAAGCTTTGAGAATCCCCAGATAGCGAGACCGAACACGATGAAGTCATCAATCATGTACCCTGCGGTATACACGAGGATATACATCTGTCGTGTTACAAAGTCGAGGTTGTTAATTTCAAGTATCTTGGTGTACGCCTGAGGGATACCGATGGAACATGCAAATTCAATGATGTTGACCGAGAACGCAATTGCAATAATTCCGAGCACGGTGAGAATGGTGGTTGGGCGTGTAATAAGGTCCTGAATTCTCTGTGTCGTCTTGTCTTGTGCCTCAAGGCTTGTAACATCACACACGAGAAGCGCATTGCGATTCTTTCGATATCGATAGAGGAAGAAGATTCCACCCCCCACCGCAAGAAGCCCCACGAGTGGTGTTACGACTGCATCGAGCCCTACGAAGTCCCATGTGGTGAACCATACATTGAGGATGAGGTTGTACATGACTGTCTCCGCAACAATGAATATCCCTGCAACAAGAATCATCTTTCGTTTATCGCCTACCTGCGAGAGGAGTACGAGGAACGTAATCAAAACCCACATCGCGCAGGGGTTGAATCCATCAATCGTGCCGAGCACTGCAGAGAGCGAGAAGAGTGAGAATGACTTGAAATCAACAACTCCAATGAGTGGAAGATTGAACATGAAGAGATTTGGGTTGGTGACTGAACCACACTCGGTACCATTTTCATCACATCCTGCCCCCTTAAAGCTGTCTGACTGCTTTGGGGCGCGTGCGAGATGGTCATCGAGTGTTCGTATGTCCCCTGCTCGTGTGCGTACAACCGCAGTGGCAAATTGTGCTCCGGTCGTTTCGCTTGTATCAAATCCTTGGAATACTTGATCTCCAATGACCGTCACGGGAGTAACATGAGAGAGTTCATGTTTCTTGAGTACTTGCTCATAGAGCACCTTTGCAGAAGCGTCTTCTGTGACGTTGTAATAGGTATAGGCTACTCCAGACTGTGTCTGTATGTATTCATTCAAAAATGCTTTTTCCTCCGCACAATGACCGCAGTCATTCCTACCGAAGAAATAAATGGTCACCTCATCCCCCTGTGCAAAAAGTGGTGAAATGAAACCCCCTAAACCGATAAGCACTGTTGCAAAAATGTATCCAAAAATTTTCATATTGAACAATAATAACATTTAGATTATAAAACGCACTTTTCAGTGTGGAGTGTATGCATCGGCACATGCTGGAGCGCAATTTTTCGTTCATGGTGGTCAGGAAGTGCACGTCCCATACATGCCCAAAATGCTGGGGAGTGATTGAATTCAATGAGATGACAGAGCTCATGCACAATGACATAGTCCATAAGGTCTTGTGGGAGAAGTGCAATGCGGTAGTTGAAGTTGAGGTTTCTTTTCACTGAGCAACTTCCCCACCGTGTACTCTGGTTGCGTATTGCCACCTTGTTGTATGCGCAGTTGTAGAACGTATTCCAGTACGTAAGACGCTCTTGTATGAGTATTCGTGCACGTTCCTTGTGCTCATTATAATGAGCGGTATGGAGACTACTCATCCGACGACGCCGTGGGCGTCGTCGGATGAGTCTCTTCCTCACTCCAAGCCATCCAATCTTCATACGGAACTACTTCAATGAGTACAAGATTCTCCCGAGGCGAATAAGGTCATAGTCATATTCTTCCTTGAGCTCCTCAAAAATGGGTTTCAGCTTCTCAGTACCATGTTTTTCAAATGCTCGTGACATACTCGGATAAATCTCCTCCCATGAGATGTGTGAGGGGATGAGGTTGGTAACATGCTCATGTGCAATCTCTCGCTCATCGGCGAGTTTTTCAATGTGTGACCAAATGGTCGAGAGTGCCATCTTTCGCTCCTTCGCAATATCACTCGCACTCATACTCTTAAGCACGAGTTCCTTCGTCACTGCATACGTATTTTCTTTCGGGGGAAGGCTCGTGCGACGTTCGCGTACTTCACTTGTGCCATCGCTCCACTTTCCTCCCGAAGCACTCACGAAACTCTTCTGCATCTTCAATATCTCCTCTTCTTCCATCTCATTGAAAACAAATTCCGCATCATCGGATTCTTCTCGGAAGTGCTCATCCTTATGCACGACGCGAGGGTCGACGAGGAGCGCCTGGGAGTTGAGTCCTATGACTTTCATTCCTGAGAGTGAACGCACGCGAGAGAGCGCCACGTACCCCTGCCCGTAGGTGAACGCGTTTCGAAGGTCAATCTCCGCTGCATCAAGCGACATTCCCTGACTCTTGTGGACAGTAATAGCCCACGCGAGGCGGAGTGGCACCTGCACGATTTCTGCCTTTATCTTTCCATCCTCTTCAATAATCCACGATTGCGGAACCATCTTAATAGTACGCCCGTCACTCGTCTCGATAATCGGAAATCCATCCTCTCGATCAAAGTCAATCACCCTTCCCAAGGTGCCATTCACATACCCCGTCTCAAAGTTGTTCTTTGTACACATCACCATCGCTTCCTTACGGAGTTCGAGCACTTCCGGTGAGAGACAGTTCTTCACGAGCCCCTGAAGAAGTGGCTTGCTTCCCTTTGACTCCATGGTAAATAGCGCCTTTTGAGTATTGAGTTCCTGAAGTCGAGCATTGTTCATACTATCGACATCACTGTTGTGTGTATAGAGCTTTGTCGGTTCGATATCGATGAAACCAATGTCGGTCTGCTCACTGAGGAGTGTGTAGTGACTCTCATCGACATCATTTTTTCTGATTGAATTGAGAAGTCCAAGAAGAAGTTCATCTTCCTGTCTGTGTTGTTCGGTGAGATAACAAACCATAAATCGTGCCGAGTCCCACGCGCGCGATTCAAATGCAAAACGTGACATCTCTCCCCTTCCTGCAATCGGTGGCAACTGGAAAAAGTCACCGACGAGGATGACCTGCATACCACCAAAGGGGTCAGCGGATTGCTTGATTCCTCGACAGACACTTTCCACCATATCGAGCACGCGCCCATCGAGCATCGAGATTTCATCAATGACGAGTACGCGCGCCTTCTTCACTCTCCGCACGGTCTTTTCACTCGTCATAATACTATCGAGGTCGTACTGCGTGAGTGTGTCGCGCGCACCGATGCCACTCCACGAGTGAATAGTGATGCCCCCAATGTGTGTCGCTGCAATACCCGTCGAAGCAGTGATAGCGACCGAGATGTCACTCGCAAGAAGCCAGTCGACATACTGATTGAGCACATACGTCTTCCCCGCCCCAGGCTCCCCCGTAAGGAACACGTTCGCCCCCGTCTTAAGAATTTCAAGTGTTTGGGCTTGAGTCATGGATACTAGTATACCACCCCAAGGAAACTAAGAGGTGTTTGCCTGCTACAAATCTATCGATTCAAAAATAGGAACAGGAATTCTAATTTGAAACAGAGCAATTATTCTTAAAATATGTCCTTACAAAATCATGGTACCGCTTTGCAGGGGCGATGTGCCTTGGATCAGTTTTAGCCAACATATAGAGATAAGGAACCATTATCGTTGACGCATACATGATGTACAGAATTTCGTGATCTCGGTTCAGTGTCTGTCCACCATCAGCACAGCCTTTCATAAAGGCATCAAACAAATCATCACCACCGAGTGCAAGGATATCAGCACCCAATCTATATAAATCTATATTTTTATGCCCTTGCAACCATTCTTCTTTTGGGGGAAACGTGTCAATGAAATGTAACTCACCATCAGTGAAGACCGCATTGTGGCCATGGACATCTCCGACTGTTACCATTTCCTTGGACAGCTCATTTTCAAAATGGAACCGATGGTTCTCCACAAATGCTTTCATGAAATCACAATACTCCCCAGATTCCTCAAGACTCATGCTTTCTGATACTGAACTGCTCCATTCTCGACAATCCTCGATTCTTCCATGAAACACACTGTAGTAGTCACCATCAATATGCCTATGTATCTTTTTGATTTTCTTCCCGAACTGCTTACCGATTACATATGCGAGGTCTTCATCAATCTCCACTCGTAACAATTTCTCATAGAGAACATCGTTCGTATCAATACGATTCATGACAATAACAAGATCGTCAGCATTTTCACTTTCTGGAGAGCACTCTTCCACCTGTCCATCGCTAACAACAATACCCATCAACCTTGTATATATCGCTGGACTCAACGTATTATTCCACTCGAAATCTCTTCGGGTAAACGAAAAACGTTCTTCCTTCCCCGATATGTCTCTGAAGCCCTCATTGAAGAATTTATTATCATTTTTATATAGTTTGTAGACTGTTTTTTCAAAAACAAAAACGTTTGAAACCACGGTCTCGATATGCTTTGGCGCTTTACCTTCGCCAAAAATCAAGCCTGCTTTTGCAAGTTCGATAAATGGTCTCTGTGAATATTCTGTACTCATAGTTCCTCAATTGAACGTGTCTTTCTGTTAAAACAGACCTCTTTTGTATGTTCATTAAAACCGATTTTAAGACGAACTTTGTCACTGTCGCCGGTAGAGTAAGCTTCAATGGTTACAGCTTCACCAAATGCAGGCGAATTATACTTCCCCATATTTTCTATACCAAAGACGTCATCAATCAGATGAGTGACTATCTCAAAATGTGAAACTGCAAACACGTGCGGGGTATTTGAATTTTTCGGTGGTCTTTTTTCAAATGAGCGAATGAGGTACTCGAAGGCACGATACAATCGCTGTTTCTTCTTTGATGCAGGCTCTATAAAGTCTGGACTGCTTTCGTACAATGCATCATTCGTGTGGTGATCTTTCGCAATCGCCTCTTGATCATGTTCGAGTTCCTCGACACGTTGGAGAAAACACTCAAGATCAGGAATATCACTTGAGCGTATTTGATTAATGCTCCTTTTTTCTCCGTGAGAGATACCTGCTCCTTCAGCAACAAATTCGAGAGTTCCGCGCGCACGAGCTTTTGGTGAATGAAACAGATGAATTTCATCAGAATCATTAATGTGTCCAGCCCCCTTCAACCTCTTACCTGTCGCAATAGCACCCAAGATACCTTTCTCAGTGAGATCGTGTCCGATATCTTTATAAAATGGTTCCTCATGACGCATGAGAGTCACCTTGAAAATAGGTTGCTCAAGAACTTCTTTTTTACCTCCTGATTCATAACTTTCCATAATTCCCCAGTATACCATTAGGCAAACCTATAGAACATATTCGTGATGGTATACTCTTTTGATGCCACTTTTTGAGTCAAATACAGAGAATCGCATTCTCTCACCACACATTGAGTCGTGCACAGATACTCTAAAGACCCTCTCGGTTGATACCCAAATCATCATCGACAATACCTGGAAGCAGATTATTTCAGAAAATGAGAATCTATACTCTTCATCGCTTTTTAGATATGTGAGACATACCCAGAATGAAAATTCTATTACACTCTGCGCACAGAATGATATTGAATACAAAGACGTTGTTGGTTTGCGGAATAGTCCTGACTTTCTAAAGCAAATACCAACCCAAGATCAATTTTGTGCTCTTTCACTTATATCACTCTGTTATAGTGCCGATGGTTTTGGAATTCTTGTCGAACGCAACTCCGGTGACTGGCCACACTCACTTGAACTTCCTGGTGGCTTTCTGAGAAAATCGCGCGGTGTCGATATTAATGAACAACGGTCTCAACTCCTCATCGGCGACCTTGGGACAAACTTAGAAAAAATTACTTCATTAAATTTTGCAGGATTCCTATTGTACCCTGAAATATGTGAAATGATGATGGTTTACACAATTAGACTTCCACTTTCGTTTAAAGATATCCAAGAACAAGCGCCAAAGAAGCTCCACGCATTTCCTCCAACATACACAACCCAAGCTCATGACAGTACCTTTAATCTACCGCTCCACACACCCTCAAAGACCGTCCTTGATCTACTTTTACACTAAGGGTTTTATAAGACCTTTTATAAATCAAGAAAATCTGGTATAACTATTTTCGCCGAGCAATCGGTATTGAATTGAGGAAACGCTGGCATGTGTTACTCAGCAACTCTGTCTTTTTAGACAGTCTTGGCCCTATCGTCTAACGGTTAGGACACTTGGTTCTCATCCAAGAAATCCGGGTTCGATTCCCGGTAGGGTCACAGCGACATACGAAAACACCACCAGAAAAACTGGTGGTGTTTTCGTATAGCAAGCAAAATGTTTTGCTTGCGTGTCGCTGTGACAGACGGAACCTTATTTTTGCTATTCCTAATGCAAAAATTGGTGAGTCCGGGTAGGAGGTGCTTATGAGCGTAGCGAATTAGCAACCTGACACCACATAGCAAAAAGGATTGTTTCTTTATAAGTCCAACCTCCGGAATCATATATGAAAAGCCACACCAGTAGCATTTGCTATACTTATTTGCATGCCCACCAAAACAACAATCTCATCGGGTACGGTACATCGAGTACCAAACGATTTGCGAGTCGTGCTCCACTCAAACGATGAAGTCCTAAGTTTGTGGAATAAGCTCACACCGCTTGCGCGCAATGAATGGATTTGTTGGGTAACGATTGTTAAAAAAGATGAGACGCGCGCAAAACATCTCACACGACTTTGTGATGACTTACGCAAAGGAAAGCGTCGACCCTGTTGCTGGCCCGGCTGTCCTCACCGCAGACCAAATGCACACAAGTGGTTTGGTAATTGATTGTCCTTTCCAGAGGTCTGACCTCCAGAAGTCAGTACTGAATATGTGTTGCAAAATCCTATAAAATAGACTACTTTATATTAAGACTTGAAAACGAGGAGAAATGGTATGACAATGAGTCTCGATCAACTGGCAACAGCAGTACAAGAGCAAGTAATTGACGATGTGACGATTCGCGAGATGGAGGAACGGTTGAATAGAGCGGACGACACGTTCACAGAGGAACGGAAGCATAAAGAAGCTAACCCTCAGGGTTTTCTTAAGTACCAATACACCATCTAACAACTTCGCCAGCACCACAAACGGACCCCTCGGGTCCGTTTTCTTAAACCTCAATCACCCAAAAAGACAACACAACACCCGAGAGGCTTTCGCCTCTCGGGTGTTGTGTCTACCGCACGTGACTTACGCCTGTGCAGGAGCTTCTGTTGTTGCGTCCTCCTCCTCTACGGCTGGAGTAGCGACTTCTGCTTCTACCTCTGGGGTAGTCTCTTCCTCTGGAGTTGGAGTTACTCCTGTTGTATCGTCTATCATATCTAGTTATATGTGAATTATTCCTACTAAACCGACTGGGAGAGTATACAGGACTTCCCCAATAAAGCGAAACTTATTTCACAAAACACAGTAATATAGCTTCATAATTTACAAACCTGTGCTATCCTGTAGCTCGCCCTATAGATGGGTACACACTCACGGATTCGTGGGTTTTATTAATTCCTTTTTAGAAACGAAAGATACAACGTTTATGAACACCCCACTTCACACAAAGACTAAAATCGTCGCGACGCTCGGCCCAAATTCCTCTGAGGTAGGAATGATTGAGCGGATGCTGAATAACGGCCTCCACGTAGCCCGCATCAACATGAGTCATGGTGACCATGCTGAGCACGCACTCAAAATAAAGAATGCGCGAAAAGCTTCGGAAAAATCGATGCTTGCGCTCGCCATTCTCCAAGACCTCGCGGGGCCGAAGATTCGTATTGGCGACTTCAACACCGAAGAAGTGACGCTTGTGTCAGGGAAAAAGCTCGTACTCACGACAGAAAAATGTGTGGGGACTGTCGATCGTGTCTCACTCAACTATGTGAAGCTTCCACAGGAAGTATCAAAAGGAATGACCATCTATCTCAATGACGGGAAGCAAAGTCTCATGGTCGACCTCGTCACCGAGACCGAAATCCACACCACCATCATCGCTGGTGGCACCATTCGTGGCCGTCGGGGTGTAAACGTCCCCGACGCAAATCTCTCCATTTCTTCCCTTACCCCAAAGGATAAGAAAGACCTCATTTTTGGAATAGAGCAAAAAGTCGATTTCATCACACTCTCATTTGTGCGAACCGCAGATGACATTCACCTTCTCCGTAAGCTCATCAGCAAAGCTACAACACGCTCAATTGGAATTGTCGCAAAGATTGAGACAAAGAGTGCCATTGAGCACCTCGAAGCGATCATCGAAGCATCAGACATCATCATGGTGGCTCGTGGCGACCTCGCCATTGAGATGCCCCTCGAAAAGGTACCACTCCTTCAGAAGCGCATCATCAGTCTCGCCAACAAGGCTGGAAAGCCCGTCATCACCGCAACACAAATGCTCGACTCTATGCGCGTAGCGGTGACTCCGACGCGCGCTGAGGTGACCGACATCGCAAATGCCATCCTCGACGGCACCGATGCCATCATGCTCTCAGATGAGACTGCAGTCGGACTTCATCCCGACAAGACTGTGGAAATCATGGCAAAGGTCGCATACGAAGTGGAAACTGACCCATACTTTATTGAGCGTCAAAATCAATGGGACTTTGCTCCAACGTCAGTCTGTGACGCAGTAGGTCAATCAATCGCAAAGAGCGTACTCGCAACAGGTGCAAAGGCAGTCATTGCCTTTAGTGAGAGCGGATACACTGGATGCATGGTGGCTCGCTATAAGCCGAGAGTTCCAATCTTCGTCCTCACTCCACACAAAGACACCTTCAACAAAATGCTCGTCGTCTACGGATGTTACCCAATCCTTCTCTCAAAGAATGCAAAGGGTCTCCCCGAAGCACAAGCACTTGCTCGAAAGGTGCTCCTCGGAAATGGTATCGCCGAAAAAGGCGACACCTTTGTACTTGGTGCCGGAATGCCCTTTGGCACCCCTGGGTCTACCAACATGATGATTGTGGAGCAGATTTAATCAACTCAAAGGACTACTCAAGAGACCAACAAACACGCCATATGTTCGACGTCCGACGTCGAACATATGGCGTGTTCGTTGGGTATAATCGTGGGTTGACGAGCACTGATACTCATCGTATAATACAAACAGTATAGTCCGCAGGCACATTTGCCTGCTTTGATTCTAGAGGAGAACCAAAATGAACGCAGTCGTCATCATGGATGAAGAACAAGCATCACGAATCCGAGCCCTTCGCATCATCGCGTTTGGCCTGCTCTGCTTCGGTTTCGGCTACCTGTTTGCACAAATGCAACCCGAGGTGCCGAAGTCCGCGGAGCTCGAAATGACCAAGAAACTTCAGCAGGCGAAGAATGGTGACTACGCCGTCCTCAAGGATGGCGAGGTATTTCGCATCGGTGGATCAGTGATGGGTGCTGTGATTGAGGAAGGTCGCATCTATTACAACACCCGCACCTCTGTCGAGACGAACCATCTGTACCGCCCAAACTGGCAAATGGCTGCACTGGTGGTTGAAGTTATTTCCCCGACCAGCGAAAGCTACGCCGTCATCACCCAGTGCTTCTACAAAGGCAAGGTCGTCACGACGGTCGGCCCAGCCAAGTGGACCTGCACGTAAAGTCCGTCCGCCCAGCCAAAAGGCCTGAAGTATGCACCAATGCATACCTGAGGCCTTTTCTTATTTGTATTATATCTATCATATGATAGATATAATACAAATTACCTTGATGTCTTGACACCCATTGATACTCGTCATATAATATGCGCAGTATAGTTGCAGGCGATTTCGCCTGTTTTGATTAATTTGTTTGAGGAGACTCAGAATGAAAAGCGTCAATATCACGGGAACAGATATTGCGTGGGTCATGTTTGCCGTGATCATGTCTGGACTGGGTACGGTAGCGCTTACAAAGTCCAGCACCATCAAGGAACCCGACGCAGTTGCTCAAGCACATCAGGCGACAATGAAGGAGCAGTTGCTCACCACGACGCCGGGTGACCTTGTCATTCAAAAGGGCGGGTACATCGTGACTCTCGGTGCCGGAATGCATTACGCCGTAAGTCATGACGAGGTGAACTTCACAGGACTTAACTGGGCAAAGAACGAGCACCGAAAAATTGAAATCTTTGTGCTCAATGTGGAATGGATTGTCAGAAAGGACAATCCAAACTACGGTGCGGTAGCATCATGCTTTCTCCAGGGAAGATCGGTGACCGTAGTTGACCACCGTTACACCTGTTGATAGTGGACACCACGCCCACCCAAAAGGCCTGAAGTATGCACCAATGCATACCTCAGGCCTTTTCTTATATTTTCCTAGAGTGTGTTCAAAAACACATCAGACAAGGCGTGCGAATGAGGAAATACGAGGCGTATTCAATATACGATGAGTGTTTCCGACTAAAGCACAACGCAGTATGGTGGGTTTTTGGACACACTCTAAGCGATGGTCTTCCACATTGGGTCCTGACGGACGAGCAACTCCTCCGCTCGCTCTGGCTCTGCCATGAGCTCTTCTACGAAGCGCTCGGCGCGGATTGACTGTGAACCCTTCACGAGAAGCACATCGCCTGGCTGTATGAATGTCTGCATGTCCTTCCCTGCTTGGAGCGCATTATCAAATTCAAAAATATTCTTTGGGTCCATTCCTGCCTCAATCGCTCCCTTACTAAATCCTCGGGAACGCACACCAATGGTAGCGAGAATATCGACTGAGTGTGGGATGAGGCGTCCAATGCGCTCGTGCTCTCGAATTGAGAATTGTCCAAGCTCCATCATGTCCCCCAAGACCGCGATGCGACGCTTTACTCCCTTTAATTCACCGAGCGTCGCAAGTGAACGCTCTGATGCTGTGGGTGATGAGTTGTATGTATCATCAATGATGAGTGTGTCCTTAATACCACGAACAATTCGCATACGGCCAGCGGGTGGTACATAGGAACGGAGTGCCTCGGCCACTGCATCGATATCAATACTGAAGACTGAGGCAACAGCTGAAGCAGCGGCGTAATTGTATGCATGCTGTACCCCGAGAGAACCGTTCACACGCATGAGTACGGCTCTATCAAGATGGGTGAGTAGAAATTCAAAGCCAACTGCTCGTCCATCCTCATACACAATTTTGTCTGCCGAGGCAGTGAACGGTGAGAGTGAGTACCGGCTGTACCCAATCGAACGCTGAAAGGCAGTCTGCACCACCTCCATCACCTTTTCATCATCTTGGTTATACACAAGAACTCCATCGGGCTTCAGTGCATCAACAAGTTTCTTCTTTTCCTTAATAACCGCTTCTGGTGACTCAAAAAATTCAACATGCACAGGAACATCGGGGAGTCGGGTGAGCACGACCACATCGGGACGTATCCACGAGGTGAGCTTATCCATATCACCTGGCCTATCAACACCCATCTCAAGAATGAGTAATTTTGGATACTCATGTGGATGAAGTGCAATGAGTGCACCATCGAAAATATTTTTAATCCAGAGGAATGGGTTGTTCCACGCATTCGGAAGGCCGAGCACTGAGAGCGGTACTCCTATTTCAGAGTTAAAACTTTTCTCACTCTTGCGGACATGCGTCGTCCCTTTAAATACTTCGAAGATAGCATCTTTGATTGAGGTCTTCCCCACGCTTCCCGTCACCGCAATTATCTGTGGTCGTGTCCGCTTGAGCAGAATCTTTGCCTCAAGTGTAAGGATTGCAATAATGATTTTTTTAAAAATTTCTTTCATAGTAGATTTCTATTATTGGGTTGAATATGCTCGGTTGGATGAAATTCGCGAAGTGAGAAAGCATGGGATGCTTTCGCAAGGAATCATGAGTGAGTCATACGGATAGTATGGTGAACGAAGAATTTGCCGTTTCGACAAAAAAGTTCGCCGACCGTGCATATTCAAATTAACGGTCTGGGGGAATTGCATAGTAATTAATCAAAAACTGAACCAAATCCATGAATGGGTCGGTCAGCGTCTCTGACGCATACTTCACCCCCTTCGGTTCAACAGTATACAGGAAAATCAGAAATTTCGGGTCATAGGCTGGAAAATAGCCAAAGAATGAGTGCAAATAGCGGTCATCGTAGTACCCGCCGTTTACCTCATCTGCAATCTGCGCTGTACCGGTCTTTGCTGCCACCGTGTAATAGGGATTCTTTGCTTTTCCTCCCTTCAATGCCGTGTCGACGACCTTAACGAGCATACTCGTGATGTCTTCACTTGTCTTTTCAGAGAAAATGCGTTCACCGTCTGCATATCCCACTTCATGTTCATCGCCATTCGTAAGCTCAACACTTTTCACAAGGTGCGGAGTGATGAGCACACCACCATTCGCGATTGCCGAGAGTGCGCGAACTGTTGCAATCGGAGTAAGGGCTATACCCTGTCCAAACGATGCCGTCGCATACTCAACCTCACGAGGACTCTCGAGATTGTGCACGAGACCATGTGCCTCGTTGGGGAGATCGATTCCCGTTTCGGATCCGAGTTTCAAACCATAGAAATATTTTCTAAAGCGATCCTTACCGAGAAGGTCGGCGATGTGCGCAACACCCGTGTTGAGTGACTGACTGAGCACCTCTTGCATGCTCACCGTACCACGACCTCTTCCGTCATAATTTTTAATAGTGTACTCATCAAGGGTAACGAATCCAGCATCATAGTATGTTGACTGAGGTGTGATGACCCCCGCATCGAGTCCCGCTGCGACGGTAAGTGGCTTAATGATTGACCCCATTTCATACACATTCTCAGTGAGTGGATTTCGAAAAGTCTCAATATCAACACCACTTCGCTCATTGAGGTCAAATGAAGGTACAACATTGAGCGCAAGAATCTCACCAGTCTGTGGATTCATAATGATACCTCCCGTGTATGCACTGTTCCACTCTGCCTGCGCCTCATCGAGCACTCTATCGAGCGTACGTGCGACAGTAGGCTCAATGGTTGTCACAATATCCCCCTCAAGAGAATCTGATGAATCAAAGACAAGCTCACCGAGGTTACTAAAGATTTCCGCAAAGAAATTGACACTCATGTGGTCACTATCACGCATCAATGTTTCGTTGTAGTAACGTTCAAGTCCGTACTTACCGAGAATCTTGTCACCGTCATATCCAATGAAGCCAACGGTCCGAGCTGAGAGTGATTTTCCTGGATAGTACCTCCATTGATTCTTGTAGAGCTTCACTCCAGCAAGATTGAGTGCATCTATTTTATCTGCAAGCTCTTCATCAACTTGCTTTTCAATCTCCTGATAGGTCTTGTCCCTCTTACCTGCACGCGCAATGAACGTATCATGGTCTAATGGTAAAAGCGCATTAATTTCAGCATAGGTCTTTTCGGCATCCTCAATACGACTTGGATCAATAGCAAGAAGATAACCAGATTTAATAGTGGCTGCTGAGACCTTCTCATTGTCCTTTGTAGTAAAAAATATACTCCCCCGTTTGTAGAGATCCCGCACCGTGTGCACATACTGCCCTTCCCCCGTCTCACGATACTCATCTCCATGCACAATCTGCACAATATAAAGCCGTACCAGAAGTACAGCCATAAACGCGAGAACAATGCCAGTGATGAATCGAATTCTAATGACAGCTTCTCTTCTCATTGCACATCATTAATTTTTTAATACAACGAGTGTATCGTCTGATTTATCAATAAATATCTTTTCCTTGGCAATTGCAAAACCCTTGAGCGATGCAATATCACTACTCACCGTGTGTTGCATTTCAATATATTTGGCGTCGAGCAGACTGATTGAAGTAGCCATTTCCACAATTTGTGAGTCCACCTCCTTGCGCATCACCACATGCATGACCGACTCACTCACAAAATACATGTAGAGCGAAGCAACAACAACAAGGAGCGAGCAGGCGAAGTAGAAGAATCGTGACTCTTCTTTGTATGCGGTTATGGTGTTATGACGCTTCATTTTTTTCAAAAATTCTAAGTTTTGCGCTTCGTGCGCGAGGGTTTCGTGCGAGTTCCTCTGCTGATGCAGTAATTGGTCGCTTCGTGATTACAGTACCGATTTGATCGTGTGCTAAATTTCTAAATAGATGCTTTACAATTCTGTCCTCAAGACTGTGGAAACTGATGATGGCAAGGCGACCGTGAGGATTGAGAAGGGCGATTGATTTTTTGATGCACTCTTCGAGTGCGTCAAACTCATCATTCACCGCTATCCGCAATGCTTGGAATGTTCTCGTCGCTGGATGTAATCGTCCGTGAAGGTACCAACTCGGTACCGCACTTTCAATGACTCGGACGAGATCAAAGGTTGTCCTGAGGGGTGATGCTTCACGCACCTCGACAATCTTCCTCGCAATGCGCCCTGCAAACTTTTCTTCACCATATCCTCGGATAATGCTCGTTATTTGCTCCTCGGTCCATTCATTGAGAATGTCGCGTGCAACAAATGAGTAATTCTTTGGATCACCGAATGTCATAAGAAGTTCTTCGTCAACAAGAAATGAAAAACCTCTTCCATTTCCACTGAACTGCTCCATACGCCATCCAAGGTCAGCGAGGACTGCATCTATTTTTTCAATATGTAAAAGATCAAGAATTGAGTCTATGTGTCTGAAGTTACCTACAGTGAGATGCGTCGTGCACAGAGCACTACCGAGCAATTCTTTTGCTCCCTGTATCGCACTCTCATCTGCGTCAATGCCGATGAATATTCCATTCTTTCCAAGTCGTGACACAATTTTTTGTGCATGACCGGAAGCGCCAAGTGTTGCATCAACAACGATTGACGATTCATTGATCGCGAGAGCGTCTAACGCCTCCTCTGTAAGTACGGTGATGTGTTTCTCCATGGTAAAAATAAAATTACTTTACCCGTATGAGATATGTCTTAAAATCTCTCAAATACAAGGCGATGAGCCACGAAGACATAAGACGTATTAAACATACGGCGCATGTCTGAGTGACGAAATCAACGCAGTAGTTGAGGATTTTTAGGCGTATCTCTAGAGGACGCCGATTTCTCCCAGCTTCTCAGCCAAAGCATCTGCCTGTCCTTCAATACGTCGCTTATACTCACTCCACCGATTCTCATCCCACATTTCTACACGATCATGGATACCCGCAAGCACTACTTTCGTAGAAAACCCTGCGAATTCCTTTAAGAAATCAGGAACGAGAATTCGTCCTACAGTATCTACCTCCACCTCAACCGCTCCCGAAAGGAAGAATCGGCTAAACCCTCTTGTATCCGCTTGTCCGAATGGCAGTTGTGAAATCTTTTCAGAAATCCTCTGCCATTCCTTCAAGGGATATACAAAGAGACAGTTATCGAGTCCCCGAGTCACAACAAGTTTTTTACCAAGTTCCTTCCTCCATGTAGAGGGTAAGGACAGCCGTTTCTTGGCATCAATGTTGTGTGTGTACTCTCCAATTAACATGTGATTAATTGTGAAACTCAATACTGTTAAACTATTTTCATAGTTTACCACTATCTCCCACCACATGTCCATTATATACCACTCTGCCCCACCGTCCACCACAGTTATACACAGAACATCCAGAAATACCTCATCTACTGCGTTGTGGCCTAGAAGTTACAGAGCGAAGCGACAATAACTTCTGGTCTGTCATTTTTTCTTCTTCACAGAAGCAAAAATGACCCATCATTCAGGCATTCATCGTATTGATATACGCCTCATACCCAGCAATTTTGCCGCCTTGTATCTGAGGCATTTCTGAAAGTTCTCGTTCAATACGAAACCTAACTCACGGGTATTCAGCAACACACAAAAACAGGCGCATGGATTATTTCCCACGCGCCCTTGTTCGATTTACCTCTCAGTCATCTTAGCCAAACTTGTATTCTTGTACCTTGCCTCCTTGTTCTTGATATTCGATAGCGTTGACGATGATTGACCGCACTCTACCGAGTCGACCATATCGTACTCTGGTATTGCCAAGTACCCCGCACACATTCATCAGGTGTGTTGCGAGAAGACTGAACCTCTCTTCACGACAGAGCGATGAGAGCATTGCCTCCTGTGTTTCTTGAATCGCAACACACTCGAGCCTCTGGACTGCACCACTCCGACTTCGCTTCGACAAATCTCCAAGAGTCTCTGAGTTTCGCCTCAGCGCCCAAGCAGAAGAATATCCCCCTACTCTCATTTTTTTCCCCCAAACAGTCAACTGATTTATGAACGGACCACTACCCGCCCACAATGTAGCACTCGCAGTGCCAATGTCAACGAGCGATACTTTCTAGACACTATTTAGGACGCATCAATGGAAAGAGTTGTACTTCACGGAGTGGTTTGTTTTCGAGAATCGTAAAGAGTCGTTCGCCAAAACCAAAACCACATGTTGGTGGCATTCCATGTTCGAGCATCTCAACAAATTCATAGTCAGACATCATTGCCTCTTCATCCCCCGACTCGATGAGTTTACGCTGTACATCAAAACGCTCTCGCTGGTCGATGGGGTCATTGAGCTCGGTATATCCACGCCCCACCTCACTTCCCGCAATGAGTGGCTGGAACATTTCGACCACCTCACTTCCCTCTTTTATTTTTGCGAGTGGCGCCACGAGCTTTGGATGATTTATAAGAAATGCAGGGCCCGAAATATTCTTTCTACAGTATTTCCAAAGCGTATCGGTAAGTCGCTCTCTATTCTCGCCATCATATTTCACACTGAGTTCAGTAAGCTTGTTCTTCAACTCTTCCTCAGTCGCGCAGAGCACATCCACACCCGTCTGTTTCTTAATCTCTTCAACATAGTCAATGAGCACCCACTCATCGGCCAAATCAAAAGAATGTGTCTTGTAGGTAAATGCAGTGGTGCCATACACCTCCTTTGCAATTGTTCTATAGAGTTCTTTCACAAGCTCCATACCATCGTTGTAGTTGGCATATGCCCAATAGAACTCAAGATTGGTAAACTCCTGAAGATGCTCAGGGCTTGTCCCCTCATTGCGAAACGCCTTTCCAATTTCAAATGTTTTTTCAAATCCACCGGCAAGGAGTCGCTTCTGCCATAGTTCACCAATGCAGATTCGAAGATAGACGTCGATATCAAAATCATTGTGATGTGTCTTGAATGGGCGTGCTTCTGCACCACCTGTTGTAAGCTCAAGGAATGGAGTTTCAACACCCAAGAATCCCTTCTCTTTCATGAACGCTCGTGCCGTATCCCAGAACTTCTCCTTGCGTACAAAAAGTTCACGAAGGTCTTCCTTTGTGAGGAGGTCGAGATAGCGCTTTCGAAATCGTTCTTCTTCATCTTGAAGCCCGTGATACTTATCGGGAAGCGGAAGGAGGCTCTTCGAGAGCATTAACCAGTCTGTTGCAAGAATAGATTGCTGTCCTTTCTCGGTTGTAAACAAAGTGCCGGTGACTTCAATAAAATCACCACCATCGACAACTTCCTTGAAGAGCGTAAATTTCTCTTCACTCATTACATCGCTCTTGAATACTGCCTGGAACCTTCCCGAGACATCTTGAATGTCGGCAAACACAATAGCCCCCTGTCCACGAGAAATGAGCATGCGACCGGCAATTGTGACCGAAGTGGCATCTTTTGAAAGAGTTTCAAACGACGTGATGACTTCTTTGATAGTGTGCGTTCTTGCTGAGATTGAAGGGTATGGGTTATGCCCACGCTCCCTTAAGATAGCAAGCTTCTTCAAACGCTCTCCGCGGATTTCTTCAATAGATGACATAGAGAATATAGTACCGTTTTATTTGTAAAATGAAAAGCAAAATGACCCGTGGCCAAAGGCCACGGGTCATTTTGCTTTTCGTTGTAGTCTTATGACACCTTCAATACTGAATACGTCTGCTTCCCTCCGGGAGTTTCAAAGGTGAATGAATCGCCCTTTGCCTTCCCCATAAGTGCTTCACCGAGTGGTGAAAGGAATGAGAGTTTGTGGTCATGAATGTTTGCCTCTTCGGAACCGACAATGGTGTATGTATGACTTTCTTTATCTCCCTGCTTTTCGATAGTCACTGCAGAGCCGAGTCCAACGACATCACCCTTGTTTGCATGCGCGACAATCTTCGCCTCCTTGATGACCTTCTCGAGATACTGGATGCGTTCCTCGATAGCTGCCTGCATATCACGCGCCTCTTGGTACTCCGCATTTTCTGAGATGTCTCCGAGACTACGTGCGTATTCGAGTGACTCAGCAACCTCCTTGCGACGAACCGTCTTGAGGTGTTCAAGTTCCTTTTTAAGTTCCTCAAACTTCTCTTGTGTTAAAAACGAATCGTGTGGCTCATTCATATATACGTGAAATAATTAGTGAGTCAATTATACGTAGTAGTACCCCGAAGTCAATGTGGGGAAAATTATGACTCAAAGTATTCCTTTCTATGCTCCCCCATCCAATCAAAAACCTTGCCCATTACTGACCCAGCGCCGACAGTGTTACTCCTCGGACCATATTCCATGAGCAAAATGAAGGCGTATTTTGGCTTTTCATAGGGGAAAAATCCTGCAACCCATGAGTTCACATGTGCCTTCGATGTACCGAGTTCTGCAGTACCTGATTTCGCTGCAATCGCAACATCTTTGCGTTCAAGTGCGCGTGCAGTACCTCCATTCTGGATGACTGTTCTACGCATTCCTTCAGTGACTACCTTGAGATCCTCGGGATACAAATCGAGTCCTTGTGTATCACCCTGTTCACCCTGAATCACGTGCGGAGTGACGAGTGTACCGCCGTTCGCAAGTGCGCTATATGCGCGGAGCATCTGTATTGGTGTAATCTGAAATCCATACTGCCCGATTGAGGTGAGGTATGTATCTCCGAGTCGCCAATCATCATTAAAATGTGACATCTTCCACTCGGGAGTAGGCACAAGTCCTCCCTTCTCTCCACCGAGAGACATGCCCGTTGTACTTCCAAGTCCAAACATTTTAAAATATTCAACGAGTTTTGTTATGCCGACCCCCTTCTGGTCACCATACCCACCACCAATAGTCATCATGTACACGTTTGATGAATATGCGATTGCGTCCCACATGGTCATCGCACCAAGCGTTGAGCTCCAGTCTCGGAAAATTGCGGGATTGCTCGGATCATATGGATTTGGAATAGTTATCGAACCACTACTCACAATGACTTTCTTCGGGTCAATTATATTTTCAGCAAGCGCGGCATAGGCAACAAAAGGTTTGACGATTGAGCCTGGGGTATACACCCCTCCAATGACTTTGTTGAGAAATGGAAAACGAAGATCATCATTGTATGACTTAATGAGACCCACATCATCCCCGTCCGCCAAAACTTCGGGGTCATATGAGGGGAAACTTGAGATGGCAATAATCTCTCCTGTGTGTACATCCATGATTGCTCCCGCCCCACTCCTGAAACCATTTCGTGTGGTGGTTGTTGCGATGAGGTCATGCATGATCTCTGACAGCTCTGCGTCTATCGAAAGGTGGATTTCACTTCCTGAGACTGCAGGGTCGACTGCATTTTCAGCAATAATCTCTCCATACACATTGACCTCCACAAGTTGCTTACCGTTCTTACCGTGAAGTAAATCGTCATACGTTGCCTCTATTCCATTGCGACCGAGATAGTCCGTGCGGAAATAAAAACCCGAGGTATCTTTTTGTGGATAGCTCACATAGCCAATCAGTTGCCCGAGCCCTCTTCGGTCTGTATATGCTCGTACTGGAAAATCATATTGACCACTCATATCAAGCTCATTCCACGCGACGAGTTCACCCCTTCGGTCATACACCACACCGCGCTCTGCAACAATAAGTCCGGCCTCGAGTCTGTTATGTTCACTCTTTTCAGCGAGTGTTGCGCCCTGAATAACCTGAAGTTTAAAAAGTTGTATTGAAAAAATAAGGACGATACTGACGAAAATGACCCCAACCCCGTAGATGCTCTTTTCGCTTAAGGGTAGTTCTATGCGTCCTTCCATACGACCCGTATTGAAGGATGGAAGATTTGATGAATCAAGAAGAATCTCATCAAATGCAATATCCTGTTTTTTAGTCTTACGAAAGAAGCGCATGCTATGAATTATAAAAACGAAGGTATGGTTTTGCGAGAATAGAGATACCGACAAAGATTATTGCGGTGAGTGTGTACATGAACCATACACCTGCGTTTGGATTACCAAATTGTGCGTCAATGTACACGCCAATAATGATGAGTTCAAACGGAGTCCATGTCAGTGCATACGCGCATGAAATACAGACGAATACCCAAAACGGCAAGAATACAGCACAGAGAAGCGCAGTAACAAAGCTGATGATGCGAAATTGAATCATGGTGATAGGAGGGTGCTTGTTGTTGCCGTTGTCGTACTTGTGGTACTCGAACGTGATGGGTCAATCGTTGTGTATATGCGAAGTTCCTCTGGAACCTCAATGGTGAAGAGCGCGTTCTCGACTGACTCGATATTTTCTGTTGCCTGCTTGTATGAAGTTTGTTCAACAGGGTACCTTCCAACACTTACCAGTCGTATGGACTGCAGTGGCGTGTTAAACGTGACATATGCATGCTGTTCAGGTTCAGTTGATATTGATTGGATTTCACCAATAAGCCCAAGTGCACCGCTCTCGAGTGACGGCAGTACCACGGGCATACCCTTCTCGATGACAATGCCCTGCGGGACACTGAGTCGAACGACACCACCCCCTTCACCATGAGCTGTGGTAAAGATGTCAGGACCGAAAACATATACAGTAGTCTCAACACCCGGCGAGGAAAAGAGTGTAATGAACGCAGAATGAGGAAAGACTGACTGCACATAGCCAAGAGCATTCCCGCCCACCTGATATACCGGAGCATTCAATACAACCCCCTCTTCACTCCCTCTATCGATGACGACCGTATCGTATGGAGTGTATGGAGGGCGAGCGATAACACCAGCAACAATACGAGGGGTGGTCGTTCCACCGAGGAGTCCTCTAAGCTCTTCATTCTCCTCTGTAACAAACCCAAGTGTCGATTCAATCCCTTTCTGTGAAGCAATCTGCTGTTCGAGTTCTTGAATATGATTAAGAAGTTCAACTCGACTACGGATGAACACAGGAATTGTCCCTGATGAAGTCATAATATAATGTCGAACAGTAAACAGTGTCGTGGTAAATGAAGAAGCAATACTACTTACCACATCCTTTGCAAAAATAAGCACAAAAATTGCGCCGATAATCCATAAGAGATACTTCTTCCCTTGCCGTTCGTTATTTGAGTTGAGGTAAGAGTTCCCCTTCGTTTTCGCTGAGAAGTTCTTCATATTGTTCTAAATCTTCAAGGACAGTACCAATTCCCCGTACGACCGCGCGGAGAGGGTCAGGCACGACAACTACCGGTAGTTTGAGTACATTCTCGAGGAGTCGTGCAACGCCAGGAATAAGTGCACCTCCTCCTGCAAGACTAATGCCTCTCTGCATAATATCAGCAAGAACTTCGGGCGGTGTTTGCTCGATGACATCTCGTGCAGACTCAACGATGGCATTTATTGAGTTCCCAATCGCTTCCCGTATGTCACTATCGGTAATGACCACTTCGCGAGGAAGCCCCGTTACCACATCCCTTCCCCGCACGACAATCTCTTTTGATTCGCCATGCTCCTCAACAGAGGCGAGCGCTATTTTTGTATCTTCCGCTGTTTTGTCGCCGACAAGTACTTTGAATTGGTCTCTGATGTACGTAACAATATCTTGATTGAGCTGGTCTCCCGCAATACGGAGATTCTTTGCAGTAACGATACCATTCAATGATATGACTGCGATATCAGTCGTGCCTCCACCAATATCAATAATCATACTTCCTTGCGCCTTGTGAATAGGAAGTTTCGAGCCCACAGCTGCGACAATCGGCTCTTCAATGAGAAATACGTCACGGGCGCCAGCATTCTGCGCAGCGTCGCGCGCTGCGCGCATTTCTACAGAGGTGATTCCTGAAGGTACCCCAATGAGCACCCTCGGCGCCACGAGCGACTTTGTTCCCATACGCACCTTTGCAATGAGGTACGCGAGCATCTCTTCAGTTACCTCGAAGTCTGAAATGACTCCATGGACAAGCGGGCGTATCACCTCAATGTGCGCAGGCGTTCTCCCGAGCATTGTCTTTGCCTCGTTGCCAATTGCGACGAGCTGTCCCGTTTTTTTATTCAGGGCAACAATCGTTGGTTCATTAAGCACAATACCCTTTCCCTTCACATACACGAGCGTGTTTGCAGTCCCAAGGTCAATACCAATATCTGTCGAAACAGAAGCAAGGATTGCATCAATGTATGACCGCACTGTTTTCATTACTCGTTTCTATTTAAAAACTTTTGATAGAGTTCCTCCTCGGTGAGAAAAGCTACCTCGCCAGTCTTTCGCTCAACAACTTCAAACTTCCCCTCTTCCTTTGTCTTCTTACTCACCACAATCCTGTGTGGCAGGCCGAGGAGGTCGCTGTCATTAAACTTTTCTCCCGCGCGAACATCCCTATCATCGTAGAGAACCTCAACCCCCGCTTCTTTCAGTGTGTTGTAGAGGCCATCGGCTTCGTCCTTAAGCTCAGTGTCGCCACCAGAGAGTTCAACGAGGTGAATTCTAAATGGTGCGATACTCTCCGGCCACACGATTCCTTTCTCGTCGGAAAATGCTTCTACAGAGACCCCCATGAGTCGTGTGATACCAATTCCAAAACAACCCATTATAGGATACTTTTCATTCCCTTCTTTATCCTTGTAGGTAAAGTTAAAATCGTTTGTGTACTTAGTACCAAGATCAAAAATATTCCCAACCTCAGAAGCCTTTGCGCGCATCAACTTCCCTGAACCATCACATCGCGTACATGCATCACCCTCATTCTCCTTTGTAATTTCGACATTCGCACAGTATGAGCACGTATCACAATACAAAATATCATCTTCTCCAGCATCGGTAAGCACCATGAATTCATAAGAGAGCTTTTTTGTAAAACTTCCTCCTGATGCTTCAGTTGCCTTTGCGACGAGACCACACCGTTCATACACCCTAAAGTATGCCTCCTTTGCTCGATTGTAGAATAAATCAAAATCCTCTTGTGATTCATGGAACGAGTACATGTCCTTCATACTGAACTCTCTTCCGCGCATGATACCCGACTTCGCGCGGAGTTCATCACGATATTTTTGTCCAATCTGATACACCGCAAGTGGGAGATCCTTATATGACAGTGCATACTCTTGTACGATTGGTGTTACGATTTCTTCCTCGCTTTGACCGACAGTGTATTCCTTTTCCGTTCGGCTCAATATTTTGAAGACAACATCCACACTGTCCCACGCGCCAGTTTGCTTCCACGGTTCTGATGGATGCAGTGTTGCCATACGAATCTCTTGACCACCAATTGAATTCATCTCCTCACGTACAATTTTTTCAATCTTTTCAAGCACACGAATGCCGAGTGACAAATACGAATACACTCCGGCCATTTCTTTATGAACATATCCTGCGCGTATGAGTAACTGCGCATTCTTTGACACCTCATCGGCAGGAGCTTCTTTGCGTGTCTTTGTGAAAAGGCGAGATTGTTTCATGTGATGTAAATAATGAATAAATAAATTAAAACTCGATACTAAAAAACAGTACACCAACACAAAACCCCGTCAGTACGCGTTTTTTATATTGTATCGTCATTTAGAGTACTGGTCAAAATATGAAGTAAAATGCCTCATGTGGTCTAACCCATGAGGTGTTTTAAACAGTTGCAAACCTTAGAATCTATGAATTTTGAAATATGCTCTACAAGCGAGCGATATCATTCCACGTCACTGCAACCATAAGAATGATGAGGAGTGCAAACCCAAGCGTATTGAGAATACCTGCATAGTGCGCCTTTATTGGTGAGCCCTTTATTGCCTCAATACACACAAAGAGGAGTCGCCCACCATCGAGTGCTGGGAACGGGAAAATGTTGATGACGGCAAGGTTGAGTGAAATAAATGCAGTGAACATGAGAAGTGAAGCAATACCAAATGCAGACGCCTCTCCCACAAGTCCAACAATACCCACAGGCCCTGCAACTTGTGAGAAGTCAGCGCGCATAAGGAGTGCGTCCACAGCAAGCTTCGTTATACCTACCGTAATATCTCTGAGTGCAGATGTAACATACAAGAATGAGTCAACAATGGAATCGAAGAAAGAACGAGAAATGGTGTCTATTTGTGTGAGCGCAACACCAACAGCAGGTTGGTCTGGTCTATCAACAATGATACCCACCTCTGGTGTAATTTGAGCAACACGAACCTCCCCACCGAGTATGTATGTAAGTGTAATCGGCACACCGCCGTGCGAAGCCACGAAAGCGCTAAATTTCGATGGTGTGAGAGCACTGAGTCTCTCACCATTTGCAGACACTTCTTGAATGACCATTCCTGGGGCAAGTGCAACGTCTGATGCAGGGCTCTCTGGAAGTACATTGGTAATTGCAAGAACCGCGCGTGCGCTCGCATCCTCCTCTCCGACTGAAGTCTGTACCCCTATACCAAATGCAACAGCGATGAGGAGCCATGCAAAGAGAATGTTCATGGTAACACCGGCAACAAGAACGGCACTCTGCGCCCATTTACTCTTTGAGGTAAAGGACTCTGTATCAGTACTCTCCTCTCCTGTAAGTACCCCGTCTTCCTCGTACCGAGGCTGTACACCTGCTTGATTTTCTCCTTCGTTTCTCTCGGATAAAATTGACGCAGGTCTTGCGGATGGGTCCCCTACCCCATCCTCACCGAAAATCTTCACAAAACCGCCAATCGGAAACAGGTTGAACGTGTACTCTGTCCCTCCCTTCCGTACACCAAAAAGTTTCGGAGGGAAACCAATTCCAAACTCATCGACACGCATACCCGTCCATTTTGCTACCGCAAAATGGCCGAGCTCATGTACGAGCACAAGCACAAAGAGAACACCGAGAAATAGGAGGATTGACATAAATACTATAAATTAATTTCTTTCTCCTTTGCATCAAGCAGTTCCCCGAGAGAGCTGTTGAATGCATCGATATGTTTTTGTATGGTCTCTTTTGCAGAGAACTTTTCGTCCTGACTCATCTCGTTTGCCTTCTCAAGTTTATCAATTTCCTTTATCGCTTCATCACGTGCTCCGCGGAGTGAGACTCGTGCCTCTTCGAGCTTTGCTTTTGCAATCTTGAGGAGTTGCGCACGCCTATCACTCGTGAGTTCTGGGAAAATAACTCGAAGCCCACTACTGTCTGCCACAACAGAGATGCCGAGGTCTGCCTCGGTAATTGCTTTCTCAACGCTCTTTACGACACTTTGATCCCAGACTGATATGCGAAGTGTCCGAGGGTCTTCGACACTCACTGAACCAATTTGCTGTATCGGCACTCGAGTGCCGTAGGACTCTACGAGCACAAGATCAAGGAGCATCGGTGTCGCGCGTCCAGTGCGAATGCTCGCAAACTCGCGCTCCAACCAGTGAATGACCTCCTCTCCCCTATTGGTAAATTCCTTAATATTATATGACATAGTGTACATATACTACCGTATTATGAATGCATCTCAAAGCAAAAACTTTAAAATTCACCATAGAATTGTTCAAAAATGAGCGTCTTCCTTTTGTCGAAAATGTTCACCCCTATGAAAAAAGGGGTTCCGAGCAAAAATCGCTCGAAACCCCACGGTGCATCTGTGGTCATGCTCGCCCCTGTTCATCCGAAACCGGAGTAAACACCACATCGCCAGCGCGCCATACGTCGCGGCCAGGCTTCCATGCGGTTACATCCCACTCCCTCGCAAGTGGAAGGCGGATGATGCGAACAACAACACATCTTCCGTCATCATGCTCGTAGTAGAGAAGGTTCGCGCTCCCATTGGAAAGAAAAATCCCCGCCTCACCATCCCACTGCGAGAGTAGGCATGAGGCAATAATTCGTTTTATCATCTCCTTCCCTGCCTCTCCCCTGAAAAAGCGCGCCCCGTTCATCTCGAGGGCAATTTCTCGTTCCGGGGAGGAATGCTCGAGCTGACACTTCTTCAACTCAACCTGAGCGCCGTAGGGTATAACCCTATTGCCGAACATGTCGACGAAGTTCCTTTCAATCCACATTCCATTCCGATCTTGGAAGGTAAATTGTTCAAGTGCCTCATCTGAAGCAAGATGAACAGTTACGTTTCCGAGTTCAATGAGGACACGAGGTCCATCTTGTTCTTCATTCATGATGTACTCCAGTAATATGTTGGGCGCGTAAACCGCGCAATCTCAAAGAGCTACTTGTATATTATGACACATTCTCGTAAAAAATCAAATCATACGGGGTACGGGGTCGCACCAGCAAAAATAGAAAATGACTCCTTTACTACGCGATGATAGGTTTCGAGTAGGCCTCTAAGGTGAGCGCAAGGTGTTCAAGAAGCATTTTTTTTGAGCTCCCGGGCGCATGTACAAATGAATCAACAAGAAGCACGTCCTCAATGAGCCTTGCATCTCTCATTTTCTGCCCATGAAACTCTACACCTCTCAAAATATTATTTACCCACTCAGCATCTTCCGACTTTATTTTTTCAGCAATGAGATTGAGGCGACTGCTGTAGCTCATTTTTAGAAATTCTTCGAACACAGACGTATCTGACGTCTTCTGCTCAACAACAATACTATTAAGACGTGACCGAAGTGTGGGGAGCAACATATCCTCTCTTGGAATAATGAGATAGAAAACTGTGTGTGCATTTGGTTCCTCAAAAATCTTAAGGAGTGCATTCTGCGCGTCTCCAAGGATTGACTGGGCTGTAATAACAAATATTCTCTGTGGTGCGCTTATTGGTTTTAAGAGCACCTCTTTCGTAAGCTCACGAACATCAGCAATACTCATGCGCTCATATTCATAGTGCAGAACATCAGCACTTTCGGTTTGCACCTCAAGAGGTAGCGAAATACGTGCCGATATTTTATCTCCAACAAGCAGATTTGCGTGATGCATATCACTATAGTATGCACTGTTTTATGCTGTTTGTCTTTTTTGAATCCTCTGCACTACACGCCTTAGATAGTGTTCAAAAGTCTCATTGAGTGTATAGGTAATACTCTGCTCATGTCGCCACGCATCGACGTACTGTTTAATAACGCGAAGAACCTTTGGGTCTACTTTTTCCCAACGGCCTGCCATCACCTCACCCATAGTAAGTGGAGCAAGTTGTATATAGAGTGGATGTTCGAGTCCGTCTGGACCAATGCCAAACAGACCACTTCCGCTAAAGATACTCCACTCCTGAAGAAGGTTATTGAGAAGCGCCGTTGTCGCAGGTGACGACAATTCTGCCTGCTGTTGATAGGCCTCGGTGTTTGAAGATTTTTGAGACACACCAACACTCTGTGATTCAATAGTATTGCCTTGCCTGATCTGTGACGCCGTTTGGAGCTCGCCCTCTGCACCCTCTCCAGAACCATGACTCCATTTATCATAGCCATCATTTTCATCAACGAGGAGCGTTGCGAGCGGGTCACTATCATCTATATTGTCTTTGCGCTTGTGTACAGAACCCACTACTGCTGAAATTGCATCGTCTGTCTTTTGAAATGAATCCTGAAATGATTCGTGTCGCTCTGGTTCCTGAGGAACCTCTACCCTATCAATTGGCTCTGCGACAGAAATTTCTTCGGGAACGCCTACTTCAATTTTCTCTTCTTCGGGGATACTCGGAATAATTTCCACTGGCAGTGGATTTTCAACAGGACTTTCTACAGGCACTACATCGGGTTCAGGCAATTCTTCTTCGATGGCAGGAGAAACTACAGCATCGACTTTTTCTTCTCTCAACACATCCGGCAACTGCTCGGTGAAGGTTGGAATATTTTCTTCAACAACCTCCTTAACCTCCACTTCATCCGCACTCGCTTCATGGATAACCAACGCATAGGCAGATTCCAAATCATGCATTGCAGACTCCACATTGCCTTGGCCACCCGCGCTCGTCGCTTTGAGCGCGGTAAGAAGCGCTGACATGTACTTCTTCCCAAGGCCATCCTTACTATTCATGAGCGACACTGGATTTCCAACCTTATCATTCACGAGGCGCTTGATTTCAGTAATTCTTGCCTTGTATTCCTCGAGCGTCTTTGGTGTATCTGCTTCTTCCGTGGGCTGAACAGCTTCCACAACCAGTGAAGATACCTCTTCCTTAAACTCAGGGAGCACTGCGCTTGGAACTGGAGCAATTGGCTCGACTTCCACAGCAACAGGAACATCGACAGGTTTAATAACTTTCTCTGGTACAGGAGGAGCATTGAAGGTCGGCTTCACACGCCGTCCGTTATGTACTGCAGAAGGGCGTGATTCCTCCCTATTTGATAAGATTTCCTCAGCTGTCTGATTTTTGTCAACGACTTGTTTCGAAGTCGAGGATTGCTCTGTTCCAAATGTTGCAATAATTGCGTCAATCTTCTTTTTTATTTCTATGTCACCCCCCTGTTGAGCATACTGGAGTACGAGGTTTCTAAATTCAGCATAATCACCTGATTCTTTAAGAGACTCCTTTGCAACCTTGAGCACCTGCGTCAAACCCTGCCAGCTTCGCAAATCAAAAGGCGATGACACCGATGCGGTATCGTCCTTCAAAACAGCACTGTGCAAAGTACTTTTACCTCCCATATTACAAACATTGTACCACTACCCAACCTTCTCAGTGATAATTTTTCCGTTGATAACTCAAATGCGTTTAAAACTTACACAACAAAAGAGAGCGTGATCAAAAGCACATCAGACAAGGCGTGTGAGTGAGGAAATATGAGGCGTACTTAATGTACGATGAATGTTTCCGAGCGAAGCACAACGCAGTATGATGTGTTTTTGGACACGCTCAATTACATCTCGTATCGCGCTTTGATTTGAGCATCAACAACACTTCTTGGCGTTGCATACTTGAGTGAGGAATATTCCATGAGCTGCCCAGCATACTCGAAGTCAGTCTCTGGAGGCTTCATAGTGTGCATACTAAATGGTGGTGTCGGTGTACCGTCTGCAAGCATTCTGAGATATGCATTTTGATTTTCGATATTCATGAGATCACTCGCACTAAACGTCGGCTCAAATTGCTTTTCAAGATATGTCGCATCCTCAGGTCCCACACGGAACACTGCCATTGAACCCACGTTCCCAAAGACCGCATCACGAATCTTCTCGTCGATCTGCGCGATGAACTGGTGTGCAATGGTGAGCCCGAGCTTGTACTTACGTGCCTCAGAGAGAATAGATGCAATTGAATTTGTCGTCACGTTTTGGAACTCATCAATATAGAGATAGAACGGTGGGAGTGTCTTCGTCATATCATCAACACGCGAGAGTGCTGCCATAAGAATTTTTCCAACCACAATCATACCGATGAGATTTGCGTTGATTTCACCAAGGCGCCCCTTTGAAAGATTCACGAGAAGTATCTTCTTTGAGTCCATAATCTCTCTAAAGTTGAATGATGATTTTTGCTGTCCGATGATTGGGCGCATGTAGTCGTTTGCAGTAAACACATCAAACTTCGAGACGATATATGGAACGATGTTTTCAAGTGATGCCTCACCACCAGCCTTAGTTGCTATCTGGCTCCAGAACTGAACAACGACGGGATTTGTTGCCTTGCTCAATTTATATGCACGGTACTGTGCGTCAGCCATGACGCGCGAGATATCGAGCAGTGTACTTCCTGACTCAGGGTCATCGAGCACAAGGAGTGTTGCGTTTCTGAAGTATTGTTCAAACATCGGCCCCATTGATTCTGGGTTCGCTCCATAGAGTTTCTGGAAGATGGAGAAGAGTTCGTTGACCACGAATGTCTTTTGTTCGGGGAAACGCATATCGTACTCGAGCATATTGAGCCCCATGACGCTCTCCATGTTTGATGGGTCAAAATAGATAACATCATCCATGCGCTCTGGTGGAATCGTTGAAAGTACGTCCACGATATCGGTACCATGCGGGTCTATCATGCAGACACCTGCCCCTTCCTGAATATCCTGCATAATCATATTCTTGAGAAGCGTCGTCTTACCCGTTCCAGTCTGTCCTATGACATAGAAGTGACGAAGCCTATCGAGCGGAGTGAGGTATATCTTCGTCTCAATATTCCGATACTCATTCTCTCCAAGAAGGGTCCCGTGTGCGGGCAAATCAACGGGAGCTGGCGCATGCTTTGCACGAGACTGTTTGAACTGTGGCGAGGACTCTACTCCTTCGCCGGGGAAATGGATAATCGTTGCCATCTCATGTATTGAAAGAGGGACGCAGATAGATTGATTAAATGAACGAAAAGAAAAGTTACGAAGTTCAGTGAGTCGTTGCGATCCCTTCAACTGCTTAAATTTAAATTGATTCCCACGCGTATCTTGAAATTGGTAGAAACTTGATTCAAGCTCGGTGAGCACCTGTCGTGCACGTGCCTCACTCTGTGACGAGACCGTCAATCGAATATTGGTACTGAGTACTGGTGAAGAAATCTTTCGGTCAAAGAGCTCTACTTTATCCGTGTCATTCCTCTGCTCGAAATCATGTTCATCTTTCTTTGGTGAACTGGTGAGTATGTCCTTAAAACTTTCAAAGAGTTCCCCGCCGAGGGTACTCTTTCTGATAGCAATGTCGACCTTCTCACCCTTCTCGACGCGCTTAATAATTCCTTTGTAGGATGATTGATAGTGCGCCGAACCTCCTCCAATGACGAACTGTACCGAGGCGCCCCCACCCTCGCGCTCAATCTTTGAAAATGCATTGAGGAGTACGGAGAGCGGGTCATTCTCAAACTCATCAAATGTCCGGAGTGGGTAGATGGGGTGCTTCGCGAGCTGTGCAACTGAAATAACGCTCACTCCACCATCAACAAAGATGTTGTAGTCATTTTGCTGTTCAAAAATAACAGCATTTGGAAAAAGAGAGACCGCCTGTTTCTCGAAGAGATTTACGAATTCATTTGGGACCGCTACATAAAATATGATGTCATTTCGCTTGTCGGATACTGCAATTTCGAGTGTGTAGTACAACTTCTCCTTACTGTGTGCAATGGTCTGCATACCTGAGTAGAACTGCTCCATCGCAGAGAAAATGTTTTTAAGATTTGTCTCATGTGATTCCTCTTTGTGTCGTGGGAGCGCAATCTCAAAAAGTGTCATCGAGAGCACCTTCCAGAGAGGCTCATCCTCCTTGAGGTCTGCAACCTTTCGTTCGGTGCGGAGCATCCCCACAAGTGACTTATGGACCTCATCGGTAAGAAACGCATTGTCCATACGCTCGAGCACCGAGAGTGCGTTCCGAATCCCCTTCTCATGTGCGATTCGTATAATTTCCTCAACCTTGTGTACGGACATCTCGACATTGCTCTGAGTTTCCGCAACGGTACGCGGTTCGAGAATATGTTCCTTTGAAAGAATAGTTGAGGGGTCGTGCTCAGCATACTGGCGTATCACTTCAGTACCCACCGTCTCACGGTCAAGTGAATCCATTTCCTTGTTTCGAGAAAGGATTTCTTGTTCACGCTGTGCTATTTCATTACGCAAAAAAGCAATCTCTTCCTCAGGTGAGGAAAATTTTTTCTGTGGGGTTTGTTCCATCTCACTATCATACCGTGCTTCCACGCTATAGTAATCATACATAAGGGGAAAATAGAAACGGCCGACGAATGGGAGGCTTCCCATTCGTCGGCCTGTGCCGAGTGTTCTCCTCTCCTCACTTCGTGCAATCGAGCATGATGTATTCGGGTGGTTCCGTATAGGGTATTCTCGTATTCTTCCGTGAATATCGTTGGACAGTGAGCGAGCAACGACCTCCTTCGGAGACAAGTGGTTGATGCCTGATACGCACTAGGTCAGCACCATTTGAGACATCGTGCGTTGTTGCAATGATGCCTTCGTGAATCCGTTGCGTTTCACGCACGATATCATCGCTTCGAAGCGAGTAAAGATACAAGCACGTCATGATGAATCCGCCGACAGCGATGAACTTCATGAGATTCCAAACCAGACCGAATACCTTTTCCTCTGCTCTTCCTATGCTTGTCATGACCACACCTCCATCAAAAAGTTATTGGAACTACTGCACCTCAATTCACATTTCATCACAAAAATCCCTAAACTGCAATACTTTGTACTATGGATCTTAATTTAACGCTATAGCGTTAAATTAAGATCCATAGTTTTAGCCAACCACCGCAAGGCGGTGCCTTGCGGTGGGACAAAGTCTTACAGAAATGCGCTTTCGTTATCTCTTCGCCAAAATCGTTCGTTTATAAGTGTCCAAATGTAACAAAGCCTCACCTGTCCCCTTTGCGACACAGAAGAGTGCTTGGTCGGCGAGTACTGCTTTTACTCCAGTCCTTCGCTTTACCAATTCTGGAAAATTTTTAAGTTGTGACGTTCCTCCGGTCATAATGATGCCATGATCAATGATGTCTGATGCGAGCTCAGGGGGTGTGTCTTGAAACACATCCTTAATGGCCTTTATCATCTCGCGGAGCTCTCGGGAAATGGCGCGGACGATTTCGTTGGTCTTTATTTCTGTTGTTTTTGGAAGGCCGGTGAGGATGTCGCGCCCACTTACCATCATGGTGAGTTCCTCCTCAAGTGGAAGTGCTGAACCAATATTTATTTTGATATCCTCTGCAGTCTTATCTCCAATCGAAAGGTTGTGGGTCTTCTTCACATGGTCAATGATAGCTTCGTCGATTTTATTCCCCGCACACTTCACGGAGTTTGAGGCGACAATACCCCCGAGCGAAATGACTGCAACGTCAATCGTTCCTCCACCGATATCGACAATCATATGTCCCTGAGGCTCGTAGATGGGCACATTAGCACCAATCGCAGCGAGGATGGGTTCCTTCACCACATAGACGTTACGTGCACCCGCCTTGAGCGTTGCCTCGATAACCGCACGTTTCTCAGTCGAGCTCACCCCTGCAGGCACCGATACGAGGACGTCTGGTTTAAAGATATTAAAATTCCCGAGTGCTTTTCGTAAAAAATACCGGAGCATGGCCTCGGTCACGCGGTAGTCAGCGATAACTCCGTCTTTCATAGGCCTGTAGGCAATGATGGAATCGGGAGTACGCCCAATCATACGCTTCGCCTCACTTCCAATCGCGAGAATTTCATTCATCTCTGAAACAGCGACTACTGAAGGCTCATTGAGGACAATTCCCTTGCCATGCACAAAGACAAGCACGCTCGTTGTGCCAAGGTCGATACCGATTTTTGGAGTAAAGCTTTTCATTGAAATAGGGTCTCATTATAGGACTTTTTTATAGTAAGTCGAATTCATCACAAAATCACATATTATTCTCACCAGATCATAGGCTTTTTCCCAATCCCGTTAGAAATTGCGATTTCTAACGGGACAAGTCCACACCAAGCACTTTGTTGTATAGCATCTATGCTATACTCATGGAAGATACTTCCCAACACGCTACGCTCTTTCATTATCATTTGATACTCGTAATTTATATGGAAAAGAATATTGGAGCGCAGATTGCAGACATTCGTGAGGCACAAGGAATGACACAGGGAGACCTTGCCCGTCTCCTCAAGACCACACAGAGTGCTATTGCACGCATCGAAGGAGGAAAGCAAAACGTCAGTGCTGAGATGCTAAAGAAATTGAGCAAGGCACTCAAAAAGAATCTCGTTACCCTCTCTCCAGGAACAGTGAACCTCAGCATTAATGGTGGGAAGAAACTCAGTGGAAATGTTGTTACAAGTACTTCAAAGAATGGCGCAGTGGGACTCCTCTGTGCATCGCTCCTCAATAAGGGAAAGACCGTATTGCGGAGAGTCCCCCGCATTGAAGAAGTACACCGCATCATTGAGGTGCTCCAGAGTATCGGTATGCGCGTGGAATGGAATGGGAGCGATGTTACCCTCACTCCTCCAAAGGCGTACGCGCTCAAGAAGATTGACGAGGTCTCTGCTCGGAAGACGAGAAGCATCGTCATGTTTATTGGCCCACTCATTCACTCCTTTCCATCTTTTTCACTCCCTCAGTCGGGTGGATGCAAATTGGGAAGTAGGACGGTACTTCCCCACTTCTACGCACTCGAGCACTTCGGCGTCGACATAAAGACAACTGACACCGCCTACAAAGTAACGGTCAAGCCAAAGAAGCCAACAGAAATCATTCTCTACGAGTCTGGTGACACGGTGACCGAAAACGCACTCATGGCGGCTGCGCTTACCCCCTCAACAACAATCATAAAATACGCTTCCGCAAACTATCAGGTACAAGAAATGTGTGCATTCCTTATGGCCTGTGGCATTCAGATTGAAGGTGTTGGAACAACGACGCTTACCGTTACGGGAATTGCTTCACTTAAAAAAGATATCGAGTACACACTCTCTGAAGACCCGACCGACAGCATGTTCTTCCTTGCGACCGCTATTGTGACGAACTCAAGTATTACAATACAGCGGTGCCCAATCGAATTTCTTGAGATTGAATTACTCAAGCTCGAGAAAATGGGTTTTAAATATACAAAATCGAAAGTCTACTATTCAGAGAATGGGCTCACAAAACTTGTTGACATCACGACAAAGCCCTCGAAACTCGTTGCGCTCCACGAAAAGATTCATCCGTCGGTATACCCAGGACTCAATATCGACAACCTTCCTTTCTTCGCAGTTATTGCAACACAAGCTGAAGGACAGACGCTCATCCATGACTGGGTCTACGAGAAGCGCGCATTGTACTTTACTGAACTCGACAAGCTCGGTGCAGAAACGGTCCTTGCCGACCCACACCGTATCTACATCACCGGCCCACGCACCCTGAAACCCAACGAACTCATCTGCCCTCCCGCCCTTCGCCCTGCCACCATCCTCCTCATTGCAATGCTTGGAGCGAAGGGTAACTCAGTGCTTCGAAATATATACAGCATAAACCGCGGATATGAGAACCTTGTTGAACGCCTCACGAGTCTCGGTGCCGAAGTTGCTTACCTCGAGGAATATTAAAAAATAAAATAAGCAATAATATAACTATGATACAAAATAAATTTCTTCAAGGCCTGCTCGTCTGCTATGCAATAGTATTTACCGTTCTTGCGTTTAATCCAATCGACAGAACAACATGGTTTGTTGAAAATCTTACCGTTTGGATAATTGTAGGTGTAATTCTTATCCTCTACGCACGGAATATACGTTTTTCGAATCTATCATACGCAATGATGTTTGTGCTCATATACCTCCACACCATCGGCGGACACTGGACATTTGCTGAGGTGCCCTTTGGCTTTGTCACTGACCTCTTTGATTTCGAGAGAAATCACTTCGATAGGATTGCTCATTTTTCGGTCGGGTTCTATGCATTCCCCATTGTTGAATTCCTCAAGAAGAAAAACATGGTCTCAAACAATTTTCTTCTTCTTACATATCCCGTCTTTGCCATCGCCACAGTTGCAATGAGCTATGAACTTATTGAATGGATATATGCAGCATATTCAGCTCCTGAAGCAGGCCTCGCGTATCTCGGGAGCCAAGGAGACATCTGGGATGCTCAAAAAGACATGCTCGCGGACACGCTTGGAGCAATTTTTGCAGTGACGGTCTTCTCAAGACTTAAAAAATAGAATTTTGTTTAAAACTTCTAACTTCACGCACTATTTTGGGATTTACTCGGTATTTTGCTAGAATACCGTCATGTTTGTTATCACCGTCATACCACTTCGACGCGGAGTCGTCGTTGATAATCTCTCATATTTCTCCAGTAAGGAATACCCTGCAGGAACACTTGTCACTATCCCCATTCGAAATAGCTCAACAATAGGAATCGTCACTGAATCACATGAAGTCAGTACCGCAAAGACTGCGCTCCGCGCAGCAACTTTTTCCCTCAAAAAATTACCCGTACAGGAAGGCAAACATGCACTTGGGGATGCATTCATAAAGACTGCGAAGGAACTGAGTTCGCTCTACGCGTCATCTATCGGTGCAGTCTTGTACAACCTCCTTCCACCCGACGTACGGACAGGCGATGTGGATATACCCCATACACACTATGTCACCCCGACCATCACTCACACTCCGCAAGTACTTCAAGCAAAAAAGAGCGAGCGGTACCTCGCATACCGTTCTCTTGTACGCGAGACGTTTGCGCACAGCGGTTCCGTACTCCTTGTGGTACCGTCTTCAGTCGAAGCTGACGAAATCAGAAAGGCACTTGAGAATGGTATTGAGGACCGAATAATTATGTGCACATCCTCGAGCACGAAGTCCGAACTCAAGAAAGCCTTCTTGGCTCTTGAAGACTTCAGTAGGACAAAGCTCATTATCACAACACCTTCATATGCGGTCATCGAGCGACATGATATCACCCATGTGGTTGTAGAAAACGCACGCTCTTCCTATTACAAGGAACTCTCTCGGCCATATCTTGATTATCGCGATGTGCTCAGAATCCATGCAAAGTACACAGGAAGAAAGATACTCTTTGCAGACATGCTCCCTCGGTCTGAGGAAGAGGACCTCCGACGTTCTGAAACGTACCAGACATACAATGAGACTCTGAAGCGTATAGAGCTTTCAGGCACACTCACTTCGATAGACATGAACAGTGAAGAATCCAAGGAGGTATCTTTCAAACTTTTCTCCAAAGAAGTCGAGAAGACTATCACTGACATAAAGAAAAAGAAGGAACGAATATTTATATTTGCAGCACGAAGAGGCCTTGCTCCTCTTGTGGCGTGTATGGACTGCAAATACATCTTCAGATCGAAAGAGAGTGGTTGTCCGTATTCACTCATACGGACGGTGCGCGACGGTGTTGAAGAGCGTTGGTTCGTCTGCAGTACCTCAGGCGAGCGCATTCGTGCCGTGGACACCTGCCCAATCTGCGGTTCATGGAGACTCCGTGAGCGCGGTATCGGTATTCAACAGGTGTACGACGAACTCCATAAACTCTTCCCACAAACACCGATTATTCTCTTTGACCACATCACCGCAAAGACGTACAAGAAAGCGACCTTCCTCCGCGATACATTTTACGCAACGAAGGGGGCAATCCTCCTCGGTACACACATGGCACTTCCCTATCTCAGTGAGCCAATCGACCATTCGGTCGTCGTGAATATGGACGCCCTCCTCGCGACCCCTACATGGCGACTTGAGGAGGAGAACCTTGCGCTCCTTCTCAGACTTCGTGAAGTGACCAAAGGAACTGTATTTGTACAAGCCCGTTCAAAAGAAACCGGTGTTTTTGAATATGCACGGCATGGTTCCGTAGAGAACTTTTATACTGATGAGCTTGAGCTTCGAAAGAAATTTGGGTACCCGCCATACACAACCTTTATCCACCTTACATGGCAAGGTACTCCCCAAATCGTGGCAAAACTTGAAGCAGATATCAAAACGCTCCTCGCTGAGTACAACATCTCCCTGTATCAAAATCCAACTTCAACAAAGGACTCCCCCATCATGTATGGTCTCATTCGCATTCCACGAGAAGAATGGCCAAACACAAAACTGTATGCAATCCTCAGAGCTCTCCCACCAACCGTCCGGATTATCATCAACCCCGATAGAATTGTTTAAGGTATATTTATTTTTAGTGTCTTTTACGCTATAGTTGATTTCACTATGGCAAAATTAGTCCCCCAAAATCACCCGGCACTTCATGCGATAGCCGATGAGGTGCCCCTCGATGAAATAACCTCAAAGAAAATCCAGAAGGTACTCGCTGATATGCGTACCGCACTCGATGCCTATAACATCAATGGCTTCAACGGTGTCGCTATCGCTGCCCCACAAATCGGAGTGTCTCTGAGAATCTTCCTTGTGCACAATACAAATATTGATGAGGAAGACACGACACGAATCCCCGACCTTGTCGCTATCAATCCTCGAATTGTGAAACTCTCAAAGCGCACACACCTCGTCGGTGAGGGCTGTCTCTCTGTAGGAGAAGACTATGGCGCTGTGCGAAGGTCAACCCATGCGACATTGCGTGCCTATGACGAACATGGGAAGGAATACGAACGTGGCGCAAGTGGACTCCTTGCACAGATTTTTCAACACGAAGTTGACCACCTCGATGGGACACTTTTTATCGATAAGGCAGAAGATGTTTGGCACAAAGATGATGTACATGCACGCAGGCTTAAGGAGGCGCGCGATGAATAAATGAGCACACTCCCGAACATAGCGCTTGCCCCGTTTGGATTTTCAAGAGAGTAACGGAGTGCTGCAACGGATTCTATTCTAAACTTACACATGAATTCACAACTTGACACAAACTTAAAAAATCTCAAACTGGGGTTTTTTGGTTCACCACAGATTGCGGTGTGGGTTTTGGAAGAACTTGAGAAAAGTGGGTTACTTCCCTCTCTTGTCGTGACAAATCCAGACGCTCCACAGGGTAGAAAAATGATACTGACCGAGACGCCTGTTGCACAGTGGGCCTCTTCACGAAAGATTCGTACCATGAAACCAACAACGCTTCGAGACAACTCGATCGAAGAGGAGTTAAAGCAAAGTTCCTGCGACCTATTTGTAGTCGCAGCCTATGGGAAAATCATTCCAGAAAATATTCTCAACATCCCAAAGTACAAAACCATCAATATGCACCCCTCACTGCTTCCAAAACTCCGTGGAGCAAGCCCCATTCGCTCTGCAATTCTCGAAGATATGAACCCAACAGGTATCTCAATTATGATACTCACTGCCGGTATGGACGAGGGGCCAATACTTGCGCAAGAAGAAATACTGATACCGAAAGAAGCATGGCCAATTCGTGGAAATGAACTCGATGAACTTCTCGCAAAGCGAGGGGGTGAATTACTCGCAAAAACGATACTTGACTGGATTCTCGGAAACATACCCCCAAAAGAACAAGCTCATGTAGAAGCAACGTATTCAACGAAAATTATCAAAGAGATGGGGCTCATAGACCTCGCAGGAGACCCCTACCAAAACCTCCTCAAGATTCGTGCATTTGACGGCTGGCCAGGAACATATTTTTTTACGGAAAAAGCTGGGAAACAGGTACGTATAAAAATCATTGACGCACACCTTGCAGATGACGGTACACTTCAGATCACACGTATTATTCCCGAGGGGAAAAAGGAAATGTCTTTTGAGGACTTCATGCGTTCATAACAAACAATCTTCATTAAAAACAGCGCGGACGAAGTCCGCGCTGTTTTTAAAACTTTATATAACCCTTTCTAACTACCAAACCGAAGCATATTCTTAATCATCTGCCCTCCTCGTCGCACAAGACTCAAACGCTTTCCGTGTGCCTTCTGAAGCTCAATCTTTAATTCGTTTCTGACACCATCAATTGCCTGCTCAATCTGCTCTTCTGTCGCTTCAGCGCGGAACAACTTACCACCATTCTGGAAATTTACTTCAGCTCGGTAAATCTTGCCCGACTGATGTTCTGCAACTTTCTCAAGCTCAATCTCGCAATGTGCCTCATTGCGCTCATCGAGGAGCTTACCGAGAGGAACAAACTTTTGGTCAAGGAGAATCTCTAACTTCGGAGTTACGGTGAAGTTGGTAGCCTTAATATTGATGCGAGGAAACGTCATATTGTTGTAGGTTAAACTTATAACTACTCCTTCTCTATACTATACATTTTACTACGAGAATGATGTCCCGTCAGCATCCGTACCTGTGCAGTCGAGACACCGAATTCACGAGCCAATATCTCACACACCCGTCTGTTTGCAAGGTTCTGCTCTGCGGGCTCCTTCACTGCTATATAGAACACCGTGTCACTCTCTTTGGTAACACGCTCTTTCTTTGCACCAGGTACTGCATGTACTCGTATATACATACGCGATTACTCAACTGGGCAAACACCCCCACCTTTTACAGATTCCACCTCTTCTGCGATACCATACTTCGCCTCAATATAATTAATAATGTCCTGTGATTCATACATGGAAACTTCACCGTCGACAAGAAATGGCACCTGTCGCTTCCCACCAAGTGATACGAGTTCATCTGCAACCGCATCATCTCCAATATTCTTTTCTTCATAGGGCACTTGTGACGACTTGAGGACAGCGAGCACCCGAATACAGTACGGACACCCTGTTTTTACATAAAGTTTCATCATAAAAATATATTACTGTGGCTTTTGAATACGCTCATACCGGCCCATGAGTGTTGCTTTTCCAAGAGACATTCCCTGCACGGCTTCCTCTACCTCACGGAGCGTTGGTGCTTTAATAAAATTAAGTGTTCCACTGAGTGCATAGAGTCTAAAGAAATATCGATGCTCACGGTCGGGTGGACATGAACCAACATACCCCTCTGTCCCGCGTGAATTGAGTCCACTGTTCCCTACCGCTTCACCTTCCTCAAGCACTCTCGTTGTACTAGGGATGTTATAGAGTACCCAATGATCAAACACCTCAATGCCTCGTGCGGTCTTTACTGAATCAGGAATATCGGGGTCATCCATAACGAGAACAAATGACTTCGTTCCTTCGGGAACATTTTCAAAGTGGAGTTCTGGGCTCACATTGTCACCATCACAGGTATATTTTGAAGGTATTGACTCCCCCTCTTTAAAAGCTGGTGTACTGAGTGTAAATGGCATATGTTCAGAATTAGATAGTATAGTTTCCGTTGGCGCATCCACCTTGTGTGAAAATGCAAAGAACGCACCAACGGAAAGAATGATTGTTGAAAGCCCCATAAGCATGTAGGCATACCGCATCTCCACATTGTACTACAAAATGGCAGGCGTGGAATGATTCTTAAATTCGTATATAAAAAATGACCTGCGCAGATATGCTCTTTGCAGGTCAGAAAACACGAGGTCTACAGTACCGCTCACTATTAGGCTCTCTTCCGTTTCACTTGTGCGAGTGGTGCGTACAGAATCCCCCGCCGCTCCTGGAGAAGCTTATGAATATGGGTGAGTTCGACGAGCACGTGACCAACCCCCAGTAGAGCATCTACCTCAAGCACCGTCAGTCGCCCAATGAGCGTCTCGATGAATACACGATACTCACTCGAATGACGCTCACCGATGAAGGCATCGACTTTCGTGGTAACTATCCGAAGGAGGCGTCCAAGATCTTCTTTGTCGTCGGAGGGTTTCCTTCCACGAACTTTCCCACCGTCCGCTTCAGCTGCTTCGCGAGTAGCAGTCGCAAAAAACTTCTTTGCAGCAATACCACCCTTTTTCCTCTTGACCTCCATTCCTTTTTCAAAGATGTCGTGTTGTTCATCCACCGGAACCTTCGACAACGATAGGCCGTCAGGAATGCTCAATCGGGCCTCTTCGTTCTCGTCGTCAAGCATGTCGAGGAAGCTGTCGTGAAGTCTTCCGAGTCGGTGATACTTTTCGGCGAAACCAGTAGACTCACCGAATGCGACATTGATTCGCTCGAGTGCGATACCAATATAGCCACGTTCATCACCGTACTCGATACGAATTGCCTCAACTTGTCTCCGCACGAGCAGTACGTACTCCTTATGAGTATGTGGCTCACGACATCCGTTTTCTGCGGCCTGCGCAAGGTCACGATCTGGGTCATAGTCCGCGTTGTAATGCTTTGGTTGGACAATACATTCAACCAAATCGATCTTCGCGATGCCATGCGAAAGCCACCTTCTCTGGCCTTTGTCGATATAAAACATTGCGCGTTTTCCATCGGCATACCCTGGGTTTACGATCACTCGTTGCTGGAGACCGGTATCCTTGATGCTCTTTGCAAGTCCCTTGAGCTTCTCCAGATCAAACTTGACTCTCGGCTGATGAGGGTCCGGCATCAGTTGGTCTCGCGGGATTTTTGCAAGCGCTGGTTCTGTAACCTTAAGGAGCCACAAAAGCCCCTTGTCCTTGCCTATACGTTTCGTTGTCATGACGACCTCCGTGTCTTTGCTTCGTTATATGAAAGATCTCCCCATTTCTCTATGGATTGGGGAAAGCCTATCAGAAGTACCTATTCCCGTCCACCGTGGCGCACCTCAGCTATTTGCACAGCCCAGTTTTTTCTGTACAATGCTCTCTGTCCCCACAACGTGTGGGAACAAAACACATTCCACGGTGCGAAGTGGTGGAGTGAGGTTGGGGTGGGACCCAACCGCAAGAGGTTGTCCATATTTTGACGTAAGGAAAAATATGATACAACCTGAACAGCGTCTGTAAGACGGCTCCCTGTAAGGGGGCTGCGATGATTAAAATCTACATCGCCCAAAATAATAGATTTTGTACAACGACACATTCCGCGATAGCTCAATGGTAGAGCAGCTCCCTGTCAGTAGGCAGCCATCCAAGGAAACTTGAATGTGAAAAACGAGGTGAATTGCTGGAACCCCTATTGCGAAAGCAAGGGCAATCAGCAGCCAAGCTTTGGGATTAAAATCTCATTGAAGGTTCAGAGACTATCCCCTTGGGGAGTAGTCCGGAAATTCCGGCCGAAGCGCCTCGCACCGTAGTATAGTCACAAGACTACAACCGGTGATGATATAGTCCACCCCTTTTAGTAACATTAGGATACGTGTAAGGAGTTGGTTCCAGGTTCGAGCCCTGGTCGCGGAGCAAATGAAAAAACGCCTTTGGGCGTTTTTTCATTTGCTCCGCGAAGTACGCAAACTGCTTTGCGTACGGCCAGGGCTCGAACGTCGGAGCATGTTGCTTTGCAACAGCGAGACGGTGCCCAGACAATTTTCTTTAGAAAATTAGTCGAGGGAGAGATCCCTGGTCGCGGAGCGAAAATGTTTAACGATTGATAAGCAATCTCTCCTCCAGAGAGGAAATAATGACGGCGTTGGCAATGTTTTGCCACAAGACAGTACTCTTACCTGTTTTATTAGGATTGCTTCCGTATTCTTTCTGATGCGCCTCAAAGATTTTCTGAAATAGTTTTCCAGCATGATCGTCGAGGAACTTCTTGGGTTCAGTAGCCCATTCCATTTTTCCTTCCTTCTCAATGAGTAAGAAGCGTAAGGCGGCAAACACCGGCATTGAGAACCCTTTCGAAAGGCGATACCCAACCACCTCACCAGTAAATGGCAACGTTATTTGTACTGCTTTACGTTTAGAACCTCTCCCACGAGTTTTCTCAACGCCGTTTATCTTGCCAACGTGGCTCATACCAGCTTCTTTTGCGTAGTCCTCAAAACGAGTGTATAGGTATTCATATAACTCGACAATTGATGGAAGTAATGGGTAAAGTTTTTCGTATGACGAACGATTTTTTTTATTCATCCACTTGTTAAGGCAAGTGGAGACGCCGGTATATACAATGGTTGGCTGGCTATCCTTACCATAGATGTCTGTATTGAGTGCTGTCATCAGGCCAACAAGTTCCTCTATTGGAAAAGCCGCACCATCATTGGCAAGATTTTCGTTTTCGTAATAGATGACCTTATTGTTGTAATCCCCTAAAGCTTGTTTGATTGGCTCAAATTGCTCTTCCAAGTTTGCCATAGAGTTTTCTTTTACCTGCACACTGGTGTTGCGTGCGCGCGCAAGCGGGGAGGCAAAATCTGTCACACCTTCGATTATTGTGACAAAAATTGGTAACTCAGCAAGAGATTCGTCACCTATTTTTTCTTTAAGTACTGCGTATGTATGCCCACCATCAACAAGACCACCCTTTGGTATACCTTCCTCGTCGACACCAAAGTCAACAATTATTTTCTTAGCATCACCATTCTCGTGGACAAAATGCACTTTGTCAGCGATAAGCAACAGACCGCGATTGTAATCAGTAAAACGCTCAGGTTCTTCCTCGAGCGTTTTCATCATTTGCTTGCATGGTTTCGCCAAAAGGTTTGGTTGGCGAGGATTGGGTGTGGTCGGGATAGTAAGTGGAAGACTCTTCAGTGGAATAAATAGGTAATGACTTTTTATTTGAGTTTGTGATTCTGGTTCGCCCTCTTCGAGGTGCCGAGTAATCGTGCGGATCTGTGAACAGGCGAACTCAAGTACAGATTTTTCTGTAGTCATAATATTAGATTAAGTTATATAACTTTTCGCACCCCAAGCTAAGATTATCTTGTCGCGCTGGATCAACGATACGATGACCTGTAGATCTTGAGATTAATTGTACACTTCTTCTGGAACAATTCAAGAAATACTTAAATTCATAGACCTAGCGTAATCCATATTTCTATGTTATAGTTTTTTCAGTCCGCTTATATATGGCGGTTTTGTTTTTGTTCACTTGGAAAGAGAGGACGATATGCCCGTAATCAAAGTATGGTGCCTCCCCAAATCGGAGGAAGCGAAGCTCAATCAGCTTCACCAGAGTATCGTGCGAGCAGTCGTAAGCGTCGAGGAACTCGGCGTAAAGAGCGAAAAGGACATCACGTGCCTATTCCCGACTGACATGATGAAGTACGGTCTCGGGACTGAGATCATCGTCGAGGTCACCGGCCTCTACGAGAAACCTGACAGGACTGACGAGGTTCGTCAGCGTCTCGCGAAGCGTATCGGTCAAGCTGTGCAGGAGCAATTTCCTGACACTGAGCTGATTGAATGTTTCGTCTACCCGTTCAAACCCTCCCAAGGGGTTTGGACTTCGCGAATGTGAATGAGGTCACATGAAGTACTCTAAGAAACTCTAACCGCCACACCGACGGAAGAAAGGACTACCGTCCCGACTTCCCCACTCGGTGCGGCGGTTCTTTCTTTTTTACTTACACAAATTTCGAAATATGAAAAATATCACACAACCCAAACAGTCCATGTAAGCAAAGCTTTCTGAAACTGCATTCGGATGTAGTGAAAATAAATTTTCACCCAACCCTCATTTGTTTCAGTAAGGCGAGAGGTCCCTGGTCGCGAGTAATGTACTTGCACATTACCCGCGACCATTGACAACAGTAAAACTCTTATGGCATAATCTGCCCATTGTCTTGTTCTTGAAGGAGTACAGCTATGGTTATCACACCAGAAATTGTGAGGGGCACTGATTTTGTCACTGAAGACTTGAAACCCAAGGAGCCGGGGAGCGTTCAGATTATCCTCTTCGTTTGTGGTTGCTACAAGGATGTCGGGCTAACGCTTAACACCGAGAAAGCGAGCCAAGTGGCTTCAATACTCGGAATCACCCTGCGCCAACTTGTGAGCTTTGCAGTCACAGCAATGCTTACGGGCGGACCAACAGTTGTTGCCTGCTACAAGCAACATGATGTTGCAGAAGCAAAGCTCGTTCAACTTGAGATGGTAACACCGTTCATCTCAAAGGCTTGCCATTCGTTCGAGCTTCAGAGTGATGAGTGAATCTATCAACAACAGAAGGAGGAGCGCATGAACAAAGCACCTGAGTCGTACCTAGACAACAGTCGCCCGAGCCTTATCGAGGCAATGCGACTTGAAGGAGGAACCACCGAGGCAGCACTCGCCTCGCTCGAAAAGAAAGGGTACTTTACCCCGCCACCTCGACCTTGGAACCTGGGCTTCAACGACAGAGGTATGGGGAGGGGTATCTACGCTGTTCTCGACAAGTTCGGTAACTTGGTTGTAGAAGCACCAAGTCAAGTGGTTGCCGAGTACATCATAGCGGCGGTAAATAGCTACAAGGAGGAGGGGTAAACTCACGAAAGCATATCAGCACAAACCGCCGCACCAGCCGGAAGAAAGGACTACCGTCCCGACCTCCCCACTGGTGTGGCGGTTCTTTCTTTTTTACATATGTAATAAAACACTTCCTAACACGGCTTGATAACAGTACAACAGACGTTGATACTGTATACTCAACTTACGGCATGACAACAACTAAAAGAATTTTAATTATTGAAGATGAAAAGACCCTTGCTCGAGCGCTTGAATTAAAACTCACTCATTCGGGCTTTGAGGTCAAGACAGTTTTTAATGGCGAAGCTGGAGTTGAACTTATACAGAAAGAATCATTTGATCTTATTCTTCTTGATTTAATAATGCCAAAAATGGACGGGTTTACGGTACTTTCCGTACTCAAAGAAAAAAACATAAAGACCCCAGTCATGATTCTTTCAAATCTAAGCCAAGATAATGATGTTAAGCGCACCAAGGAATTTGGTGCGAAAGAATTTATTATAAAATCAAATACACCAATTGCTACAATAATCGAGCGGGTTATAAAAATCTTGAAATAATAGTATGAAATCAGAACATAAAACTGTTTCATCTTCTGAAAATATAGCTAAGAAGCTAGAAATTCTGGCAAAAGAGAAAGAAAACGCAAGACAAAAGCTCGTTGTCATCGCAAAACAACTTGCGGTGACTGCCAAAGAAAAGGAAAGTATACGACGAAAGCTCTTGGTCACAGCTCAAGAGAAAGAGAGCATACGACGCAAACTTGAGGTGACTGCGCGTCAACTTGCGGTGACTGCCAAAGAAAAGGAAACTGCGCGACGTAAACTTGAGGTGACTGCGCGTCAACTTGCGGTGACTGCCAAAGAAAAGGAAACT
>Ga0172380_10000615_pt1 | contig 66437 bp, 62 predicted proteins | sample Leawe162metaG_FD_119747 | JGI IMG/M metagenome (GOLD analysis project Ga0172380, IMG submission 119747) | Leachate microbial communities from a municipal landfill in Southern Ontario, Canada - Leachate well 162 metaG | ecosystem: Engineered > Solid waste > Landfill > Unclassified | place... | reverse complement strand
GGGCGAACCTCCGTGTGAGCCCATTTATTACGGCTCAGACGGAGCTTCGCCCTCCCTCGCGTTATCGACATGTCGTCGAACCGCTCCCCTCTCATTTCTTCCCTTACGCGCGGATTTGGGATTTCAGTGAACGGGATTCCAGCAACGGGGAATCAGAGGGATGAGTCACTTTGTCCGGTCGCGATAACCACCGGCGGCGGACCCTGGACGAACAGCCAATCGGTCCCGAGCCTGTGGAGCTCTTCCTGCCAGCCGGCATTCTTTTGAAGTGCGTGCTGCAGGGCGTTCCATTGTCTGCGATAGTTCAATCCGTGGCTCCAGAGGTGCCCCTCATATCCGCAAAGAACCGGCCGACCGAGGAGAATCACCGGATTGTTGAAGTCGGGCTTGACTGCAATGCGAGCGTCGATCGGCACTGCTTCGAGCGCTTTCCCTGCCTCTGCCAATTCGGTGCGGCTTGCGAGTTTGTAGCCATGGCGGGTATCCAAACCGCCTGCGAGCGAAAGCGCTCCGGAGAAGAACAGGGCGAAGCAAACAACCGGGCGGACGAGCGGCGGCCATGTGGCAATCATGGTCCAGAGGAAGGGAGTGCAAGCCAGCCATGCCCAGAGCATGAGTTTTGTGTTGTCCCATTCCCACTGGGAAAAACTGAACAGGCAACAGATCACAAAAACCGAGATTCCGGTTCCGGCAAAACACATCGTCTCGGGGGCCTTTTGCCTCAGGATCTTCCACGCGAGCAGGAGAAGCAGCGGGAGCGAGATTCCGAAGTTCCAGATCCAGAACCCAAGACCGCCATCCGCCTGCATCCAGCCGGGAAGCCAGCGGATTCCGGAGGCTGCGGAGAATTTTCCCGTGACAAAATACATGGCAACCGAGGCGGGGATGATGGCGGAACCCACAAAAATCAGGAGTTTGCGACGGGTGGGCGGATGGACGACGAACGCAACCGCGAGCACAAGACTCAGGAAAAGAAACGCATGCACGCTGAAAATCGGCATGGTTGCGTAGAGCAGGAAAGTGATCCATTTCGACACTCCCGATCTGTCACGGAAGAAATCCTCCCTCCATGCACACAGCAAAAACAACCCGCAGGGGAGCGCGTAAAGCAGGCCGCGCTGGGTCACGAGCATGGACAGGAAAAAATTCTTCCAGGCGAGTTCCGCCTGGAAATCCGCAATCTGGTGGGTTTGAAAAATCACAAATCCGGCGAGCCCGCCGTTGAAGAGAAATGCCGCGATGGCGAAGGCTCCTCCCCAGCGCCAGAGCGCCCATCCGGTGAGAACGGCTCCGGCCAACCCGGCCCAGACGAGCCCCCGCTCCACGGGAACCCCGGTGCAAAACAGCAGGCTGTTCAGGAGGTCGTATCCGATCGGGTAAACGAGCGGTGTGCCGGAGAGAATCGGACTTGCCGGCCAGAAATCGACCCCGCCCGCCAGATACCTGATCAGATGGATGTGCAGCGAGATGTCTCCGAGGTTGTTCGGGGAAAGCACCCTCCATTCGTCGCCGACCGGATAGATCAACCAGAGGAACGCGCGGAGCGATGCCAGCGCGAAGAGGGTCAGCATCAAAACATCCCAGGCATTCGGACGGGGTGAAGACACCGACTTGATCGACCGCCACGCCAGAACCGATGCGGCCAGGCCGATGGCGAAGGCCGTCCACGCCAGCGTGCTGGAAATCCCGCCGCACGGGAATGCCAGTGCAACTGCCGAGCTCACGCTGACGGCGACGAAGACCAGGACAGCTCCTGGAAATCTCATGGAGAATGAAGGGTCATGTCAGGCAATCTTTTTACAATGCCGGAGGCGGTTTTGTCCGCGAAAATGATCCCGCGAGGAATATTTGGCTTGGGGTTGTCGCAAGTGCCATACCGTGTATGGCATGAAGATGACGATGCACATTGACGAGGAATTGCTTGACCGGGTGATCGCCGCGCACGGTTTTGCGAGCAAGACCGAGGCGGTCGAAATGGCGTTGAGAGAGATGGACAGGAAGCACAGGCTCAAGGAGTATTTCAAGAACGGCCTCGGGTGGACGAAGGAGGAAATGAAGAACGCATTCCCGCGCAGGACATCCTCATCGCCGCCTGTGCGTTGCGGGCGGGAGTCTCCGTGCTCACGGCAGACAAACATTTTCAGGACATCCCCGGCTTGATGGTGATCCCGTTCCCGGCAGCCTGATCAGCGGGATTTCCTGTAAAGATGCGGGCGCAAAAACAAAATTCCGACACGTCGCACTGCGGCTGACCTTGGAAATATTCGCGCGCTGACGGCGCGAAAAACGCGGTGGGAGCGGTGCGGAGGTCTGACGGCGGCCCAAAGCCGCGCTAAATCACTTGGCGGAGCTGGATGGAGTCGAAGCGCTCACTGCCCGCCTTCACATCGCTGAGGATGACGAGATGGTCGCCCTTGACCACCAGACCGCGGCGCACCAGCTCGACCTCGGCGTCGGCGATCGTGTGGTCGGGATCGATGCCGAACGACATCTGAATCGGGTGGACGTTCCAGTTCAGCGCGAGTCGGCGGACGACTTCTGCGGTGGGCGCAAACGCGAAGATCGGGGCATTTTCCGGGCGGAGGTGGCTGGCATGGTCGGCCATATACCCGCGCCGGGTGAACACCACGATTTTGGCATCGGGAAACGAGTTGGCGAGGGTGACTGCGGAACGCACGGTTTTCAGGCGCGTGGAATCCACGACGGCGTCCTTCGCGTAGCCCGCCCCGCCGCTGCGGGCGATCCGGCGCGCGACGCGGTCGAGGATTTTGACGCACTGGACGGGGTATTTTCCGACGGTGGTTTCCCCGCTGAGCATGATGGCGTCCGCCTGCTCGAAGACCGCGTTCGCGACATCGGTGATTTCCGCGCGGGTGGGCAGGGGGTTTTCGATCATGCTCTCGAGCATGTGGGTGGCGACGATGACCGGACGCCCGATCTGGATGCATTTTTTGATGATCCGGCGCTGGATGATCGGGAGCTCCTCCATCGCGCATTCGATGCCGAGGTCGCCGCGGGCGATCATCACGGCATCGGAGGCGCGGATGATGTCGTTTACGAATTTGACGGCGTGCTGGTCTTCGATTTTTGCGATGGTGTGGGCGGAGCTTCCCCGCTCGCGGAGCAGGCGCTTGAGCTCGAGGATATCCGCCGCCTCGCGGCAGAAGCTCAGGGCGACGAAGTCCACGCCGACCTGCACGCCGACCTCAATGTCGGCCAAATCTTTTTCCGTGAGGGGAGGGAGGTTGACCTTCACCCCGGGGAGGTTGATGTGGCGGCGGGAGCCGAGGGTCCCCGCCGTGAGGACCTCGCAGCGGATCCTGTTGGAATTTTTCTGGAGCACCTTCATGTGCATCACCCCGTTGTCCACCAGCACGACGTCCCCGACCGAGATGTCGTCCACGAGCCCGTCGTAATTTACGTCGGTCGAGAACTGCTCCTCGCTCCGCGATCCCCGGACCGTGAACTCGAAGATGTCCCCGGGCTTGAGGGCGAGCTTGTTTTTCAGGTCCCCCGTGCGGATGGCCGGGCCCTGGGTGTCCATGAGGATCGCGGTGACCGAGCCGAGATCCGCGGAAACCGCGCGGATTTTTTTCACGACATCCCGGACCCACTCGTGCGTGCCGTGGCTCATGTTGAGCCGGAAGATGTTCGTCCCCGCCAAAATCATTTCCCTCAAAACCTCCGGCGAATCCGTCGCCGGCCCCAGCGTGCAGATAATTTTTGTCGTGCGCATCGGGTTCAAGAACGACGCGGGGCGGAAAAAAGCAAGAGGGAAGCGCGCCATCCGCACCAGGAGGTTCCGCGAGGGGGGTTGCGATGGGAGTGGCCAGGCGGGAGCTTTCGGGATACATCTGGTCAACGGTCATGGCCAAAGCGGAAATCGGATTTGAACGCACGCTGGAAGACGGCACGAAACGCGACGTCTACGTGGCCCACAACGGCGGGCGATACCGTTTTTTTGCGCGGGAAAAGCGTTTCGACCAATGGGAGGCGGTGGAGGAGCCGCCGATCGAGGACTGGCTGGAGTTCCTGGATTGCGTGCGGCGGCGGATCGCGCGGCGGAAGCTCATGCCGCCCGAAGAAAACCGCGTGATGCAGGCGATCCTCGAGCGTTTTCCCGGACAGGAATTCTGAGCGGGCCGTAGACTCCAATGTGACGAGATTGTAACGAATCCTTGAGCATATGGGGTCAGGCAAAGATGTTTGAAACAATCATCTGGTTCGCTCATGTCCAATTTGTCAGGAATTTGACTGGCCCCATTTTTTAACACCTCTCATCCCGCCGGGGTCTCCACACTCTACCCCAGGCATTTCTCGTTTCCCGTTGGGAATACGGAATCCCGGGCGAGCCCGGCGGATTCCCGCCGCCCGTGCCTGCGGGGACCTCCTCCGGCTCAGGGCGGGCTTTGCCCGTTGTGGAAACGCGCCAGAAACCCTTTGATTTTTTCGGGGACGGCCGAGCTTTGCGGGCCGATTTCTGGGAGATGTCCGGTCTCGGGAACCAGGAGCACCTCGGCGTTGGGCATGCGTTTTTTGACGGCTTCGATTTCCGCCGGGGGAACAAAGGGGTCGTCGGCACCGTGAACCAGAAGAGCGGGCAGGGCGAGCGTGTCGAACGCGAAGTCGGGCAGGGCCTTGAGCTGGAGGAGGTCGTTTTTCAGGCCGGTTTCCCTCGGGCTGATCGGGGAGATCGTGCCGACGAGGTCTTGAAACCACGAGAGCTGCCAGCGGTTCCCGAGAACCGATTGGACCCATTTCGGGCGGAGCGTCGCATCTGCCGTCTGGGCCAGGTCGAAGCACCACCCCAGGGCTTCGGAGGGGTTGGTGTCTGCGGTGTGGACAAGAAACCAGGAGCCGACATCCCCGGTCAGGCGTTCGTTCAGGAGCTGCGGCAACGGCGGGGGAGGGGGTCCCGGCGGTTTCTTTTTCGTCACTGCGGAGACCAGGACCAGCGCCCAGGCGCGTTTGGGGTATCGGAGGCAAAATTCGATGGCGGCAGGGGCTCCCAGCGAGACCCCCATGACGGCGACATTGTCGATCCCCAGCGTGTCGAGGAGCGCCGCCATGGCGTCGGCCTGCTTCTCCGGCGTCATCCCCGAGGCAAGCGGTGTGCGCAGGTAGCCGGGGCGGGATGGGGCAAGGATCTGGAAGCCCTCGCCCGCCAAACTGCCGCCGACGAGCATCGCCTGGTCGTACCCGCCCGGAGCGCCGTGAAAAACCAGGATGGTCGGCCCGTCGCCTTCCTGCAGGTACTCCACGTTGCCGGCGGATGTTTCCGCGATCGAGGACGCGGCGTTGAGGCGGACCATCCTTTCCGCCCTCCAGGAACTGAACCACGCCAGGCCCCCCCCCACAGCGAGCAGGGCGAGGACCACGAGGAGAAACACCAGACGGAGGACAAGGCGCATGGGTGAGGGGGTCAACGTCTGGCCAGCCGGGAAAAAAGGTAGGACCCCAACGCGAAGAAGAGGACGTTGGGGATCCAGATCAGAACGGCCGGATGTGCCGACGGGTTGTTACGGAACGTGTCCGCCATGATGATGAAGAAAAAGTAGGTGAAGGCGATGACGAGGCTCAGGGCGAAGCCGACGGATGTTTCCTTTCTGTGAGCGGTGATTCCCAGCGGCACGGCGATGAGAACGAAAGCGGCGCTGGCCAGGGATGCGGAGAAGCGCTTGTTGAATTCGACGACCGCCTCGGTGTGCCGGGTCCCCGCGCCCTTGGCCAGAAAATCCGCCAGCTCGGGCAGGGTGTAGGAACTCATGCGGCGGTTGCCCTGGAATTCCTCGAAAAACTTTTCCAGGGAGATCGGGAAGACGCCCTCCTTCATCACGATGCCCTGCTGGATTTTGGAAACATCCCGGGGGTCCTTTTCGTCGCGCTGCTCGAACCGCGCGTTGAAGAGCCGGAGAAGAAGGCGCGAGCTGTTGTCCGGGTCTGTCGAAAGCACGCCTTCCTTCGCGTAGATCATCTGCTTGGGGACGTATTCGTCGTTGAGCTCGAAGACGATGATGTTGAGAAGCTTGTCCCCGTCCTTTTTCCCGACGTAGACGCGGCGGTCGGGGAACTTGTCGACCACTTCGTCCGCGCGGAAAAGCGATGCGGGATTGCTCGTGGCGATATCGACCACCGCGCGTGTCATGGCCTGCTCGGCCCGCGGCGCGACTTCGACGTTGATCCAGAAGCAGATGAGCGTGAGCGCGACCGCCAGGAGGAACGCGGGCACGCAGATCCTGGGCACGCTCACGCCGTTGGACTTGAGCGCGATGAGCTCGTTGTCTGCGGACATGCGCCCGAACACGAGGAGCAGGGCGGTCAGAAACCCCCAGGGAATGGTGAATGTGAGGGAAAACGGCAGAACCAGGGCCATGAAGGCGAGGACGGTCGAGATCGGCACGTCCGGGTTGTTGATCAGGATGTCGAGGAGTTCCTTGAAGATGTTTCCCAGGACCAGGATGAGGCTCAGGACCACGACGCCGAACAACGTGGTGAGAAAAATCCCGAGCCCGACCATGCGATCGATGATCTTCATGTTCTTCCAGACCCTGATTCCTGGAAGACGCCCATCCTGCGGAATTTCTCGTAGCGCTGCCGCACGAGCTCGTCGACGGGGATTTCGACCACCTCGCGAAGCGCGGCGAGGATGGCGGCTTTGAGGTTCTGCGCGGCGGTCGCGTGATCGTGGTGGGCGCCGCCGGGAGGCTCGGGGATGACCCCGTCGACGAGTCCCATGTCCAGCAACCCTCGGGCCTCGAGTTTGAGGGCTTCCGCGGCCTCGGGGGCGTGTTTGCGGTGCTTCCAGAGGATGGCGGCGCAACCTTCCGGGCTGATTACGGAGTAATAGGAGTTTTCCATCATGAGGACGCGGTCCGCCACGCCGATCCCCAGGGCTCCACCGGACCCGCCCTCGCCGATCACGACGGCGACAACCGGCGTCCGGAGGACCATCATCTCGCGGATGTTCACGGCGATGGCCTCGGCGATGTGGCGCTCTTCGGCACCCACCCCGGGATACGCCCCCGGCGTGTCGATGAGGGCCACGACGGGGAGCCCGAATTTTTCCGCGATGCGCATGAGGCGGAGCGCCTTCCGGTAGCCTTCGGGGTGGGGGCTCCCGAAATTCCGGAGGAGGTTTTCCTTCACGTCGCGACCTTTTTGCTGCCCGATGACGGCGCATTTGAAGCCGTCGATGCGGGCCAGGCCGCCGGGCATCGAGGGATCGTCGCCGAACAGGCGGTCGCCCTTGAGCTCGACAAAATCCGTGAAGGCGGCGGCGATGTAATCGAGAAAAAACGGGCGGGCGGTGTGCCTGGCGATCTGGACCCTCTGCCACGCGGTCAGGTTCGAATAAACCTCCATGCGGGTGGCCTGGATTTTTTCCTGCATCCGCCGCACTTCGGGGTCGAGGTCGATGTTCCGTCCGGCGAGCTGGCGCTTGAATTCCTCCAGTTTTTCCTCGAGTTCGAGAATGGGTTTTTCGAATTCCAGCGGCTGGTGTTTCATGGCGTGCTCACTTGATGGTCACCGGGGTTCCGCGGGCGGTGAAGACGTAAATTTCCGAGGCATCGGCGGGGTCGAGCACGATGCCTGGAGGCATGGGGGTTTCGGACCCGTCGTCGGCGGGCGGCGGCGTCCCGCGGAGAATGACACCCGGGCCGAGCATCACCCAGCGGTCGCTGCCCTCGTAATCCTTCGTGCCGAAGGCCACCCGCACGCCTCCCTTCATCGCGATTTTGTCGCCGACCTTCGTTTGGACGGTGCCGGCTGCTGCGGCCGGGGGGAGCTTGAGCGACTTGACCGGATACTCCCGAACGAAGGCCCCGGCGTTCTGGAGCGTGAGCGTCATGGCCTTTCGGTCGAGCACCAGGGATGTGTCGAGCTTGGGGATGACGAGCTCCTGCCCGATTTGAAGGTTGATCGTGTGGAGGCCGTTGAGGCAGTAGATCAACTCCGCCCCGGTTTTGAATTTCCCGGCGATCTTCACGAGGGAATCCCCCTTGACCACCGCGTAGACGGTTTTGTCCGGGGAGGGGGAAGGGGACAGGAGCTGGGCCACGTTGATCCGGCCGAGCGCCGCCCTGGCAGCAGGAGCCATCGGCGAATCCGGATACCTGTCCAGAAATTCCGAGATCGCCGCGTGGGCCTCGGCGGAGTTGAGGTCCAGGACGGGTTTGAGTTTTTCGAAATCCGGAAAGCTGGGATCCGGAGGCGGGGTGGGGGCGACGTCCGCCAGCTTTTTCTCCTCCACGTCGAGCTTCTTGGGTTTGAGGTAGAGCTCGTAGGCAAAGAAGACCGTGCCCCCCAAAATGGCGGCAACGAGGAACAGGACGACAAGGACTCTGGCAATCATGGCTGACAAGCCTACGCAATGCGGCGGAAAAATGGAAACGCGGAAATCAAATCAACCCCCGCCGCTTCCACTCGTCCACATTCCCGCCCGCCGAGCGCTGGATCATTTCCATGGAGAATTTGAGCAGGCAGACCTCCCAGGCATCGTCCACCCCGGCGATGAGGGCCGCGAGCGGGTCGTTTCCCGAGTCGATGTTCTTCCGCAGGCGCTCCAGGGCGGTCTCCATCGGCTCCCGGACGACCTCTTCGGAGAGATCGGTTTTCCGGAACTGGAAGCCGTATCGCAGGATTTTGAATGTGGCCCCGTGGGATTCGACCCAGTCGGCATATTCGCGCGCGTCGTCCCCGAACCCGTCGAGGAGCAGTTTGCTGAAATGGTGTGGGGAGACGATGCGCGGGCGTTCGGCCTCGATGCGCCCGTTCCGGATCCGCACGGTATCGACCTGGTCCAGCAGCTCGCTGACGAGGGAGAAATGGAACCGGGTGGTCCCGAACGTCTCGATGCCGCTCTGTGGGCTCACCACGACACGGGTGTTTTCCATCGCGTAGTGGAAATCGTGCTCTTGATACATCCGGCGACAATAGCTGCCCGCCCGCCGCCTGCAATCCCGGTTATTTTTTTCAACCACCAGTTGACAAACCGGGCATTTTAGCTTTTTCACATGGCTGCATGAAGAATAAATTTCTGGTCCCGCTGGCCCTCGCCGCCGTCGCCCTGGCGGGTTGTGAGACGATGAAAATCCGCCCGGTCTACGACCCGGTCGGCTACAAGCCGAAAAACCCCGCGAACGTGCGCGTGAAGGTCTCGCTGCAGAACCGCATGGTTTATGTGATGGAGGGCAACAAGCCGCTGCTCGTCACGGCGACGGCCATCGGGCTGCCGGCGAAGCCCACCCCGAGGGGGCACTTCTCGGTCATCGAAAAAATCGAGAACAAACGTTCCGGTTCCTACGGTTTCTGGGTGAACGGCGGGAACATCGTCGCGGGCACCAGCGGCCAGCGGCCCGGCGGCGGGTATCACTACGTCGGGTTCCCGATGCAATACTGGGTCGGGTTCTCCCCCGGCTACGGGTTCCATACGGGGTCCGTCTGGCCGGTCCCCCGCACGCACGGATGCCTGAGGCTGCACGAAAATGCCGCCCGCGAATTCTACGAAATCGTCAGGATCGGCACTCCGGTGAGCATCGCCCAGAGCCAGCCCGAGGACCAGACTCTCGGAAAAAACCCTCCTCGCCCACAGGACTACAACGACCCGGATCCGCCAAAGTCGTTCACCATCTCTCCTGCTGTCTTCAAAAAAGACCCTGGCGACATTCCGCGCGACCAGCCCTGATCCGGTGAAGCCCGGAACGCCTGCCCCCCCACGGGTGAACCTGCGCACTCCGGACGTGATGTCCCACGTGCAGGCCCAGGTCGAGAGCCACTACCGGAGCGAGCTGGTGGAAAAGATCCGCGTCGGCGGCGGAGTCCTCGGTGCCGGACGCACGACGATCCGGCTCGCGAAGCAGTTCGGGTTTTGCTACGGGGTCGAGCGCGCGATCGATCTGGCCTACGCGGCCGGAAAGGTTTTTTCCGGTCGCCGGATATTTCTGCTCGGCGAAATCATCCATAACCCGGACGTGAACGCGCAGATGGCGGCCTTGGGGATCCGGCACCTTTCCCCCCGTCCGACCGCCGGGGAACTCGACCGGCTGGGGGCCAGCGACGTGGTGATCGTCCCTGCTTTCGGTGCCGAGGTGAAAACCGTCCAGCGGATCCGGGATCTGGGCTGCCAGGTCGTGGATACGACGTGCGGCGATGTCATGAGCGTGTGGAAGCGTGTCCGGCAAAATGCCGCCGAGCAGGTGACGTCGATCATTCACGGCAAGGCCGCGCACGAGGAAACCCGCGCCACGGCGTCCCGTGCGCTCGGTCCGGACGGCACCGGCCACTACCTCGTCATCCTGGATCTGGAGCAGACCCGGCGGGTCTGCGATTTCCTCGAGAACGGTGGCGACCCGGCGGAGTTTCTCGCGGACTTCTCCGGAGCCACGAGCCCGGGGTTCGACCCGTCCCTCCACCTCCGGCGCATCGGAGTGGCCAACCAGACCACGATGCTGCGCAACGAGACCGAAACCATCCAGGCGCTGCTCCGGGAGGCCATTGCGCGCCGGGACGGCGGCAGCACGTCGAATTTCCGCTATTTCGACACCATTTGCGGGGCCACCCAGGAACGGCAGGACGCGCTCTTCCAGCTTCTGGAGGAACCCTTGGACCTTCTCATCGTGATCGGGGGATACAACAGCTCGAACACGACCCACCTCGTCGAAATCGGCGGAAAAAACCATCCGACATGGTTCGTGCGGAATGCCGGATGCCTTCTCTCGGCCCGGGAGATCCGCCATTACGACCTGCAAAAGAAAACGGAGGTCATCTCCGAGGGCTGGCTCCCCTTGGATCGTCCCCTCGAAGTCGGCGTCACCGCCGGGGCCAGTTGCCCGAACAACCTCATCGAGGAAATTATCCGGCGCGTGCTCGAACTTCGCGGCGAGAGTGTCCCGGCCTGAACGGCGTGGCGTGAAGCCAAGTCGGTGCTTGTCGGCTGATCCCGCTGGCGGGATTCGTGGCACCTGCGCCCTTTTCCTGATGATCTTCGCGGAAAAACCCGTCGGGCAGGGGGTGTTTCGGGGCCGGGACGGGTGCGATTCATTGACCCCGGTCAAGGCATGAGGGGTTTTGTCCCGAATATTGGAGAAAACCCGTGGTGCTGTCGGCGGGCAAGGGTAGGTTAGCCGCCTTATGTCATACATGCCGCAGTGGGAGTGCGAGGTCTCGGGTTTGCCCCGCGCCCTCCCCAGAATTCTTTTTTCCAGCGTCTTTGGTCCCTATGCCCGTGATGACGAGTTCGGGAGCCGGGCGATCAACCCGATGGAGCTTTACCACAACCAGGTCACCCGCTTGCAGGGGCCGTTTTCCCTCCGCATGTTCCACCGTTCCTGGGGCCTGATGCTGATCCGGGAAAACATCTCCGCGCCGAGCGCCCTCCTGGATTTTCCGACACGGGAGCGGTTTATCGAGGAACTGAAAAGCGAGTCCTACGACATCGTGGCCATCAGCGCGATCCCGCCGAATTTTCTCAAGGCCCGGGAAATGTGCCGGCTGGTGCGCGAGCTTCAGCCCAACGCCAAGATCATCGTGGGCGGCCACATTTCGGGGATGCCCCGGATCGAAGAGCGCCTGAATGCGGACTTCGTGGTTCGTGGCGAGGGAGTGCGTTGGTTCCGCGAATTTCTCGGGGAGGATGCCGGTGCCCCGATCCGGCACCCGCGGATTCTGTCCGGTATCGGCACGCGGACGATGGGGTTGGATCTCGTGGAGAAGCCGGGGTATGTGGCGGCGACGCTGATCCCGTCGGTCGGATGCCCGATGGGGTGCAATTTTTGTTCGACTTCGGCGATGTTCGGCGGGAAGGGCCGTTTCATCAATTTCTACGAGACCGGGGACGAGCTGTTCGAGGTGATGACGGGTCTGGAGCGGGACATGCGAGTGCAGTCGTTTTTCGTGATGGACGAGAATTTCCTCCTGCACAAGAAGCGGGCGCTACGCCTGCTCGAGCTGATGGAGAAGCACGGCAAGAGCTGGTCGCTTTACGTCTTCAGCTCGGCGAACGTCCTGCAGTCCTACACGATGGACCAACTGGTGCGGCTCGGGATTTCCTGGGTCTGGATTGGCCTGGAAGGCAAGAAGAGCCAGTATCAGAAGCTTGCCGGGACCGACACCCACGAGCTGGTGCGCGATCTCCAGTCGCACGGGATCAGCATCCTCGGGTCAACGATCATCGGGCTGGAAGAACACACGCCGGAGAATCTGGACGCGGCCATCGAGCACGCGGTCTCGCACAACACCGAATTCCACCAGTTCATGCTCTACACGCCGGTGGCGGGCACCCCGCTTTTCGAGCAGCACCGCGCGGATGGAACCCTGATCGATCCGGGCTGCGAGGACCCTTCCGACATCCACGGGCAGCTCCGTTTCGCGCACCGCCACGCGCATATCCCGCCGGGCGACGAAACCGGCTTTCTTTTAAAAGCGTTCGCTCGCGACTTCGAAGCCAACGGCCCGAGCATCATGCGCATGGCCCGCGCGACGCTGCGCGGATGGAAAAAGTATTCCAAGCACCCCGATGAACGGGTCAGGAAACGGTTCCGGCGCGAGGCCTGCACCCTCCCGCACCAATACTCCGCGGTGCTCTGGGCGACCCGGCAGTGGTACCCGAAAAATTCCCCCATGTATCGCGAGGCGGATTCCATCCTGCGCGACCTGCACAAGCACTTCGGGTTGTCGTCCAGGCTGGCGGCATCCCTCGGCGGGCGCTGGGTTTTGCGGGCGATGAAGAAGGAGCTGACACGGGAAAGCAGCGAGCCGCCGACGTTCTACGACCGGTCTCCGGAGCTTGCCGCCGTGCGGCCCGGGGCCGGGAATGCGGTGGCCGTGGCCGCGTAGGGCCACAAGGAGGGGAGCAGGCGGACATCCTGACGTGCGAGGGAATCCCCCGGTCCCTCAAAGCCGCTGCAGTGCCGGGAGCGCGTATTTTTTGACGAGCTTGTCCCGGTTCGCCTCGATGGCCGCCGCATCCAGGAACAGGACGCCGGGATCCTCTTCGATCTCGATCTTTTGGAACCCGTTGACCGGGTGCCTGACGGCTTCGGCGAGATCGTCGAGGCTCCGGATTTCCCGCCCGTTGACTTTGGAGACGACGAGGTTGTCGAGGCCCTCGTAGCCGATCGTGTCCTGGCTCGGGAGGATCTGCGAAATGAAGACAATTTTGCCGCGATCCTGCGGCAGCTCGTTCTGGAAGGCATCGTAAAAAACCAGCCGCTGCGGCGCTTCCTTCAGCCAGTCCCCGCCCCATTCCTGGAGGTAGGGCCGCGAAAGCTCCATGAACACCACTCCTCCCAGCACGACGTATCGCGGCACCCGGTCGACGACGTAGGACTCGCTCACGATTTTCGAACGGTCGCGGGGTTCCATCTTCACCGGGATCTCCAGGGTCTTTCCCTCGCGGAAAACACGGAACACCAGGGTGTCGCCCGGGCGCGACAGCGTGTTCGTGATGTGGCTGAACGCGATCCGCCCGAATTCCTTGTCCTCGTAATTGCCGTCCTGGTCGATGGCTTTCCCGTCCACGGCGAGGATCACGTCGCCTTTGAGCAGCCCGGCCTTTTCCCCGGGTCCGCCGGTCAGGACATCCGTCACGTAGACACCGCCCGGCTCGTTGAGGCCGATGTAGCGGCGCAGCTGCGGGTCGCGGGTCGCCGAGAACGCGAGGCCCGCCCGCGCAAACCCGCCATAATTGCCCTTCCCCGCCTCGGCGAGAAAATGGCCGATGACGGGCGAGGAAATCAGGTCGGCTGTCTGGCTGCGCGCGTCGTATCGCATGAGGAGGCCGAGCAGTTTCCCGTCTCGGACCGCCGGCAGGGTGAAACTTCCGTCGCGCTGCTGCATCGGGGCGCTGAGCCGGAAAAGGAGCAGCCCCATGTTGTCCAGCGGATAAGCGCCAACCGCAATCGAGGTGACCGTGCCCAGGGTTTGCGCGATTTCCCCGTTCGGCTCCAACTGCAGGACCGTGGCGCGGTCGCCGATGCGCACCCCATCGTCGAGCGCCATCGGCTTCATGCCTGCGATGAAGGCCGGGTCCGTGGGACGGAGCACCGCGAGGTTGCACTCGTAATCCACCCGCTCGACGGTCGCGGAGGATTTTTCCGCAGTCGCCGCCTTTTCGAGTTCGATGAAGGTGTTGTTCGCGACCAGCTCAGCCGTCACCAGAATCCGCCCGCCTTCGATCAGCGTCCCCAGTCCCCGGCGCGAGAACGGTGCCTTTTTTGTCCACGGGCGGAAGAAGTCGTAGGCCTGGTTGGTCGAGTTGACGCGGAGGACCGACGAATTGCTTGTCGCCCCCTCCTTGTCGGTTTTTGGCTGGGGGGTCACGCCGCCCATCGCCGGAAGGCAGATGGCCGCAAACAGGACGAGGGCTCTCGCGCTCACAGGTTTTGCTCCCGTGTCACGGCGTAGCGCGACAAGATCCGCTGACGGGCTTCCTCCACCGCCTTGCGTTCGAGGACGACCGGGCGCCCGGCACCGGCCATCTTGATGACGTAGTAGTCGGCGGGCTTGGCGAACTCCGCTGCGACATCGGCGAGCCGCTTGATTTTCGTGCCGTTGATCTCGTCCACGATCGCGTGGCGGAAATCGTTGGCGTAAGCATTCACCGGGTCGGCGAGGATCCCGCTGAGGACGACGATTTCCGGGTGGTCCTTGTAGATTTTATCCTCGATGAAAAAATCGAACATATACCGGAGGCGGAGGTCTTCCGGCTCGTGCGCGGTCATGAAATTTTGGTCGACCGGCTGGAAGATCAGCCCCCCGAACACCACGAACCGCGGGTCCTCGTCGTAGACATTGCTGTGAAGGTTGAACGGCCACGGATCGCTGAGGGGGATTTTGAGTTTCGCGGGTTTTCCATCCCTCACGACGTCGAGGGAGACCTCGTCGCCCTTGAATTTCCGCTCCACGACCTCGGCCAGCGGAACCGAATCGTCGTCCATCGGAATCGTCGCGTCGCCGGAAATCGGCAGCCCGTCGATGGCCGTCAGGACGTCTCCCGGCCTGACGATCCCATCCGATGAGCCGCCACCATAAACGCTGCCCACCAGCACGCCGAGATCGTCATCCTTGAGCCCGAGCGCCGCGCGGGCGGCCGGGTTGAACAGGGTTTGATAGCTCAACGCGAGGTCCACATACCGGTCGTAATGGCCGTCTTCGACATCTTTCAGAAAGCGCCGGATGACGGGCGTGGGAATCATGTAGCCGACGTTCTGGGCGACGTCCCCGCTGTATCCCTGGAATGCCACCCCGACCACTTTTCCGCCCTGCATCACCGGCCCGCCGCTGTTGCCGGGGTTGATCGCCGCGTCGATCTGGACCGTGAGGTGGGAATCCATCCCCGAGTGCGTGTAGGTCTGGAAGTCGATGCGCGAGACGATCCCCTGCGTCACCGACAGCCGGGATCCGCCGATCGGATAGCCGTAGACCGAGACCACGGACTCGATCGCGGGGATGCCGCCGAGCTCCAGCGGGGTCGTGCCTTTGAAAAACCCGGATTCATCGACGGTCAAAAGCGCGAGGTCGCAATCATGGGCGATAAAAAGCACGCGGGCGGGGCGGGGCTTCGGGTTCCCCTCCTTGGAAACGGTCAGGAATTTCGCGTTGCTGACGACATGGGCGTTCGTCATGATGCGGTTCCCGCCGATGATGAACCCGGCTCCGACTCCGCCGGAAACCTCCCCGGGATTCCACGGGGCTTTGTAGTCGGGCTCCTGGGAAGTGGCTTCGATGCGGACGAGGCTCCTGGCAACCGGCGTGGCCTGGGCGATCCCCGCCCCGAGCGCCGCAATCATCAAAAAACGAAACATCCGCGTCAACGTAGGCAAGGGAGCCGCTTTGACAACTCCCATTTTGGGGCTGCCGGAACCGAAGGGGAACAGTCGCCGCCGCCCCCAAGATGACTCGGGTCTCCCCACTCTGCCCCGCCGGGAACAAGAGAATCTTGATTTTCTTCGGGATATCCTGCATTCCATCACCATGAGCAAATTTCCGCTTCACTTTGCACTCGTCACCGTCCTGGGTCTCAGCCTGTCCGCCTGCATGAAAAAGAAGGGCGACCTTTACGCCGGGGTGGATGGCGACTACGTCACCGGCACCCCGCTCGGGGACCGGGTCGAGGGGGCGAACTTTTTTGGGACAAACGTCAACCGGGGAAAATTCTCCCCCGTGCAATTCGCCTACGACAGCTACGATGTCTCGGGTGACGAGCAGCCGAAAATCCAGGCGGTGGCCTCCGCCATGAAAGCCGTCCCGGGCAACCTGATTGTCGCCGGATTCACGGACGACCGCGGGACCGACGAGTATAACCGCGGGCTGGGCGAGCGCCGCGCGCAGTCGGTCCGGCAGGCGCTGATCGACGACGGCGTTCCCGCCGGCAACATCCAGACGGTGAGCTTCGGCAAGGAAATGCCGGCCGATCCGGGAAGCGGCGAAGCGGCCTGGGCAAAAAACCGCCGCGCCGAATTCGGCGTCGTGAAATAACGCGACGTGCGCGTCCCGCTGCTTGATCTGACACGCCAGCATGCGCTGGTGAAGGGCGCGGTCGCCGCCCGGGTGGAGAGGCTGTTCGAATCGCAGCAGTTCATCCTCGGCGCGGCCGTCGAAGAGTTCGAATTGGCCTTCCGTGACTTCGTCGGAGGCGGAGCCGCGATCGGGATGTCTTCGGGAACCGATGCCCAGCTCGCGATTCTCATGGCCCTCCGGGTCGGGCCCGGCGACGCGGTCGTCACGACGCCCTACACATTTTTTGCCACGGCGGGATGCATTCACCGGACGGGGGCCGAGCCGGTTTTTGTGGATGTCGAGACGGGCACGCTCAACCTGGACCCCTCGAAATTGGAGGAGTATCTCGGAACCCGCTGCAAAGCGGATGCCGATGGGTGCCCCGTCACGCCCCGTGGAAACAGGGTCCGGGCCGTCATCCCCATCCACCTTTTCGGGGCCTGCTGCAGGATGGACGAGATCCTTGCAATCGCCAGACACCACCACTTGTCGGTGATCGAGGACGCGGCCCAGGCGGCCGGGGCGGAATACCGTGGCGCATCCGGGACCGCCAAGGCGGGGGCGATCGCCGAAACCTCGTATTTCAGCTTTTTTCCGACGAAAAATCTGGGGGGTGCGGGCGACGGGGGGATGGCGGTCTGCCGCGACGAGGCGCTGGCCACGCGCCTCCGCCTCCTGCGCAACCACGGGATGGAGCAACGGTATTTTCACCGCGAAGTGGGCGGCAATTTCCGCCTTGATGCGCTGCAGGCCGCCGTCCTCCACGCCAAGCTTCCGCACCTCGCCGGCTGGAATGCCGCCCGCAGGCGCAATGCCTCGCTTTATCGCGAGGCCTTCGCTTCAAAAGGACTGGGCGAATTCCTGACTCCCCCGCCTCCGCCGTCCCAGGGTTTGGAGAACAGCCATATTTACCATCAATACGTCATCCGCGCCAGCAACCGCGATGCGCTCATGGCCCACCTCCAGGCGGCGGGCATCGGGTGCGCGATCTATTACCCGGTCCCGCTCCACCTTCAGGAATGCTTCGCGTATCTGGGATACCAATCCGGGGACTTCCCGGTTTCCGAAACCGCTTCCCGGGAATCCCTGGCGCTCCCGATTTTCCCCGAGCTGCGGCCAGAGGAAATCGAGGCGGTCGCAGAAGCGGTCGCCGGTTTTTACCGGAAGTAGCACAATGGGGGGACGACCGCCGTGTCGTCCCTTGAGCGAGGCGGACTCCCTTACCGCATCTCGAAGTGAACGGCCCGCGCGGCGGCGTCCGCATCCGCCGCAGTGGCGGCGTGGATCCAGAGGAGCGGCTCGTCTTTTGAGACGCGCTCGCCGATTTTCCTGATACCCGAGAAACCGACGGACGGATTGATGGCGTCGTCCGCCCTGTGGCGCCCGGCCCCCAGCCGCACGGCCGCCAGGCCGATCCGGCCCGCATCCATTTTTGCGATCTCCCCATCGCGGGGAGCGGGGCACGGATGAACGACCGGGGCCGGATGAAAATGCCCCCAATCCTCGAAGGCGCGCGGGTCGCCTCCCTGGGCTTCGACGAGCGCGAGGAATTTCCTCCATGCCGAACCATCCTTCAGACGCCTCGCGAGAACGTCTCTCGGCGAATCGGAGACGCCCGCCGCGAGGTCGAGAGTGATGGCGACCAGGTCGTCCGGGCCGTTGCCCTGGAGCGTTTCAACAGACTCGCGGACCTCGAGGGCATTGCCGACCGTGCGGCCGAGCGGTTCGTCCATTGGCGAAAGGAGGAAAGATGTCCGGACTCCGTTTCCCTCGCCCGCCGCAGCAAGCCCGGCGGCCAGCAACTCCGCATCCGCGCGGGTTTTCATGAATGCCCCGCTCCCGAATTTCACGTCGAGCACGAGGCGGTCCAGCGACTCGGCGAGTTTCTTCGACATGATGCTGGCGATGATCAGCGGTATCGAGGGGACGGTGGCGGTCACATCGCGCAGGGCGTAAAGCCGCTTGTCCGCCGGACAGAAATCCTCCGTCTGGCCGGCCATGAAAACCCCGATTTTTTCGATTTGGCGCAGGCAGGCGGCTTCGTCGAGGCGGGCGTTGAAGCCGGGGATGCTCTCAAGTTTGTCGAGCGTGCCGCCGGTGATCCCGAGCCCGCGTCCCGAGACCATCGGAACCCACAGGCTGTCGCAGGCGAGGAGCGGGGCGAGGACGAGGGAAACCTTGTCGCCGATGCCCCCGGTGGAATGTTTGTCCACTTTCGGGGGCGATCCCTCCGGCCAGCGGAACACCCGCCCGCTGTCCCGCATCGCCGCCGTCAGCGCGGACGTCTCACCGTTCGACATCCCCCGAAAAAAAACCGCCATTGCCAGCGCACTCATCTGGTAGTCCGGCACTTCGCCCGAGCAATACCCTGCGATCAACTCCGCGATCTCCGCGTCTTCCAGGCGTCCGCCATCGCGCTTTTTTTCAATGAGGGACGGGATATGCATCGCGTGGTTTTTCCGCGCAAAACTGAATCTCAAAGAGCGGGGAGGAGGAAGGGATTGACAACCTTCACTCCATCGTAGTCCTGGCCGTGGTTGAGGCCTTCGGAGTAGAGGGTTTGGCAGCCCAGCTCCAGGGCGGCAGCGAGGATGGTGGCATCCCATTGGGAAACGGCGTGACGCCGATGAAGCCTCCAGGCCTGGAGCACCAGGCCATATGTCACCGGGAGAACGGTGATGGATCGCAGGCTTTCCAGCGTGGCTTCGATGCCCGCCCCGGTGAAACCCAGTGATTTTTTTCCAAGTGCGTTCGCGATGAATTCCTGAACCACCTGCGTGGAAATGGCGAATTCAACCGAAGCGATGATCGCCGAGGCGATCTGCTTTTTCCTGGCGTCCTCCGGCGCGTTCCATCCGGCATAGAGAAGAATATTTGTGTCCAGGAAGTTCATGGGGTCCATCGGCCCGCGTGGCGATCATGGATTTCATTGCGGGACAAGGGGTTCATCGGTTCTGTGTTTGATGCCTGGATATGGCCATAAGTCAACCCCAAGGAACGATGATTTCGAAAAGCGCGATTCGGCTTTCGGGATTGCCGGTGCGGCGCGTGTCTGATTGTTTCTCCGAACACCCATGAACACGAAGCGGCTCACGTTTTACCTCCGGCTCTCGAGCACGGCGGGTTTGTGGGCGCTGATGCTGGCCACGATTTTCTCGGGATACGATTTCGGGTTTTTCTGCCTGCTGGCTGTCATGGCGCTCGTGGCTTTGTGGGAATACTACCGCATGCTCGAGGGGGACGGCATCGGGGTTTTCACGCTGACCGGGCTGATCTGCGCGGTTGTCCTCCTTGGCGGCGGCTTTTTGCTGATGAAGGGGCAGGGGCCGGAAAACGCATACGATTTCGAGCTGGTCGTGCTGGTTCTTTTCCTGATCGTCACCTTTGCGCGACAGATGTTCCGCGGCACCGGCGGGGAGCCGTTGCGGGCGATGAGCTACACGCTCTTCGGGTTGCTGTATATCCCCTGGCTGTTCAGCTTCATCACGAAGATCATCTACCTGACACCGCGCGAGGCCGACGGGGCGACCACCGGGCAATATTACGTCCTGTTTCTGGTGATGGTGACGAAGTTCAGCGACATGGGAGCCTACGTATTCGGAAGCCTCTTCGGGAAACACCCGTTCGCCCCGCACATCAGCCCGCACAAGACATGGGAGGGCTTCGCGGGTGCCCTGGTGACATCGCTGATCGCCGCGAGCTGGCTCTACGCCCTGATGCCGGAAAAGCTTTCCGCGTTCCGTTTTGACGATGTCATCGTGCTCGGGCTGCTCCTGGGCTTCGCGGCGGTCATCGGCGACCTTGCCGAATCCATCGTCAAGCGGGGAGCCAACACGAAGGATTCGAGCGGCCTGCTGCCGGGGATCGGAGGCACGCTCGATCTCATCGACAGCCTGCTCTTCACTTCGCCTCTCCTGTTTTTCTACATGAGGCTCGTCCTCGGGGTGTCATGAGAAAACGGCGTGTCGTCATCCTCGGGGCCACCGGCTCCATCGGGCAAAGCGCCCTCAAAGTGGCCCGAGACGTTCCGGATCGCATGGAGGTGGTCGGCATGTCCGCCCACCGGAACGCGGAGGCGCTCGCCGCCGCGGCGAAGGATTTTCCCGGCGCCCGCTGCGCCCGCACCGAGGGGCCGGACGGAATGGAGCGCCTCATCGAACTGGCCACCATGCCCGAGGCGGATCTCGTGCTGGTGGCGATCGTGGGGACGGCCGGCTTGAGGCCAGCGCTGGCGGCCATCGAAGCCGGCAAGGATCTTGCGGTGGCAAGCAAGGAAATCCTTGTCATGGCCGGAGAGACGGTCATGCGGGCGGCCGCGAAGAGCGGGGTCCGCATCCTGCCGGTGGACAGCGAGCACAACGCGATATTCCAGTGTCTCGAAGGCCGCGAGATTTCTTCGGTGAAGCGGCTGATCCTCACCTGCTCGGGGGGGCCGTTCCGCCACACGCCACGGGAGGAATTCGAGGCGATCACTCCGGAGCGGGCACTCCGGCACCCGACCTGGCGGATGGGCAGGAAAATCACGATCGACTCCGCCACCTTGTTCAACAAGGCGCTCGAGATGATCGAGGCCCGGTGGCTGTTCGGTCTCACGATCGACCGGGTGGAGGTGATCATCCACCCGCAGAGCATCATCCACTCGATGGTCGAGTTCGTCGACGGGTCGACGCTTGCTCAGTTGAGTCACTCGGATATGTGCTTCCCGATCCATTACGCGGTGACCTGGCCGGACCGCGTGCCGAACTCGCTCGAGCCGCTGGATTTCGCAAAACTGGCCCGGCTGGATTTCGAGGCCCCCCGGCGGGAGGACTTTCCCGCGCTCGACCTCGCCGTGGAAGCCGGGACCCGCGGCGGGACCCTCCCTGCGGTTCTCAACGCCGCCAACGAAATCGCCGTCGATGCCTTTCTGGCGGGAAAAATCCGCTTCCCAAAAATCTGGGATATCGTCGCCAGGGTGATGTCCGAATGCGACCACCTCGACCATCCGCGGTTGGAGCAGGTGCTCGAGGCCGACGCCTCCGCACGGGCGCTTGCTTTTCGACTGGCCATGGAATAGCCTGCCCCCATGCCGCAAGTCGAGCTGCCGCGCCTCCCGCACCGCATGTCTCTCGAACAATTCCGCGAATTGCCCGAGGGCCCACCGCATTTCGAACTCATCGACGGAGAACTTATCATGGCTCCCGCTCCGAACCTCTATCACCAGGAAATCACCGGAAACATCTACCTCTTGCTGAGAAATTGGAAAAAATCGTCCCCCCTTTGAAAGGCATTCATCGCGCCGCTGGATGTTTTTCTCGGTGAGGACTGCTTCCGCAGGTAGGATTTTCTGCCTCTTCCGGGGGGCCCATGAAACTTGCCTCTGGCGGGATCGTGGAATAGGGTTCCGCCACTCTTTATGGTTTTCGACATTCTGAAATTCGTTTTCATCTGCCTCGAGGTCGTTCTGATCTTCAACCTGCTCATCGTCGTGCACGAGCTCGGGCACTTTTTGGCGGCGAAATGGCGCGGGCTTGTCGTGGAAAAATTCGCCATCTGGTTCGGCAAGCCGATCTGGAAAAGGACGATTGGCGGCGTGGAATACCGGCTCGGCTCGATTCCGGCGGGCGGCTTTGTCGCCATCCCCCAGCTCGCGCCGATGGAGGCGCTCGAGGGCAAGGTCGAGCAGTCGCGCGACAATCTTCCGCCGGTCAGGCCGCTCGACAAAATCATCGTCGCCGCAGCAGGCCCGATCTTCAGCTTCGGGCTGGCATTCGTGATGGCCTGCATCGTCTGGTTCGTCGGCAAGCCGCAAAGCGAGTTCGACTCCCCGACCATCGGGTATGTCAGAGAGGGCGGCCCGGCCGACAAGGCGGGGATCCGGGTGGGGGATCTCATTGTCGCCGTCGACGGGCAGCCGGTGAAGCACTTCGTGAGCGGGACGGACAGCGTGAAGTGGCGGATTGTGCGCAGCGAGGGAGAAAAGATCGCGTTCACCGTGAAGCGCGAAGGGCAGGAAATCACCATCCCCACCGGCTGGACCAAGCCGACGACATCGAGTTGGCGGCGGCCCGCCCTGCGGGAAGTCCAGATCGGCCCCCGGCTGGTTCCGGGCGTCGGTTTCGTGGTCCGCGGAAGCATCGCTGACAAGGCGGGATTCCAGTCCGGCGACCTGATCACCGCAGCCAACGGCCAGCCGATTTTCAACCTCGATGAGATCGGCCCCCTGGTGGATGCCAACCGCGGAAAATCTCTCGCCGTCACGGTGGAACGAAACGGTGCCGAGATCGGGCTCCCGCTCCCGCTTCCGCCGGAAACCCCGGAGGCGAAGCCGGTGAATTTCGGCATCGAGTGGGGCCGGACGACATTGGTTTATCCCGATCCCGTCAGCCAGGTGAAGGATGCCGCCACGAGCATTTTCCGCATGGTCGGCGCTCTCCTCTCGCCGAAATCCGATGTCAAGGCCGCGCACTTCAGCGGGCCGGTGGGCATCATGCGCCTCTATTACCAGATTTTCGAAAGCGAGAACGGCTGGCGGCTCGCGTTGGCGTTCAGCGTGCTGATCAACGTGAACCTCGCCCTGATCAACCTCCTGCCCTTCCCGGTTCTGGACGGCGGGCACATCACCCTCGCGATCATCGAGGGAATCCGCCGCAAGCCGATCAATGTCCGCGTGCTGGAATTCGTCCAGACCGCCTGCGCGCTCATGCTCATCGGTTTCATGCTCTACCTGACGTTCTACGACGTGGGCGACATTTTTTCGCCCAGGCCGCCGGCTGCGGAAAAATCGAAATAGGCCGATGGACCCGGTGTATCGCCCGTTTCCCGGACGCCGACCCGCGCGGGAAGTCCGCATCGGCACCTTGGCGGTTGGCGGGAGCAATCCGGTCCGTGTCCAGTCGATGCTGACTGGCGACACCATGGACACTGCGGCCTGCGTGAAGGAAACGCTCGGGCTCGTGGAGGTCGGGTGCGAGATCGTCCGCATCACCGCCCCCACGGTCAAAGACGCGAGGAACTTGGGAAACATCCGCTCGGAACTCCGGCTCGTCGGCTGCATGGTCCCGCTCGTCGCCGACATCCACTTCAAACCCGACGCGGCGATCGAGGCGGCGAAGTGGGTGGACAAGGTCCGGATCAATCCCGGCAACTTCGCGGATTCCAAAAAGTTCAACGTGAGGGAATACACGGACGACCAGTATGAGGCGGAGATCGGGCGCATCCGGGAACGGTTTCACCCGCTGGTCAAACTCTGCAAGGAACGCGGGGTCGCCATGCGGATCGGGACAAACCACGGCAGCCTGAGCGACCGGATCATGAACCGCCACGGCGACACCCCGCTGGGCATGGTCGAAAGCGCGCTCGAATTTGCGGCCCTCGCCCGCGAGCTGGATTACCACGAACTCGTCTTCTCGATGAAGGCTTCGAACCCCAAGGTCATGATCGAGGCCTACCGCCTGCTGGTTTCAAGGCTCGAAGCCTTGAATGAATGTGGAATGTGGAATGTGGAACGTGGAATGAAAGAGCCGCGCGATGCACGGGATTTTTTCATTCCAAACTCAAAATTCCCAATTCCGCATTCTTCCTGGAGCTACCCCATCCATCTCGGCGTGACGGAGGCCGGTGACGGCGACGACGGGCGGATCAAAAGCGCCATCGGCATCGGGAGCCTGCTGGCGGACGGCATCGGCGACACGATCCGGGTTTCCCTCACGGAGGACTCCGTGCACGAGATCCCGGTGGCAAAGGCCCTCGTGGCCCTCGCGGAAGCAAAGTGGCGCAGGCGTCCCGCCTGCGAACTTGAATCCTCCGCAGGCGGGACGCCTGCGCCACTTCCCTTCGACCCCTTCTCGTTCGCGAAACGCGCGTCCCAGCAAATTTCCGCCGCCGGCATCCCGACGGGCGGAGAGCAGGTCGTCCGCGTGGCCGTCCGGAGGGAAATCTACGACAAGCTGGCCGCGCCCGGCGATTTCCAGCCGGAGATCGTTTACGAGGAGGCCGGTGTTCTCGAAGTGGATCCCCGCGATGAGGCGGACGTCGCCGTCGCGAATGCCTCGGCGATCCCACGCCTGGTCACCGTCCCGGACGGGTGCGACCTCGATGTCATCCCGGCCTTCCGCCTGCTGGCCGCGCGCGTCGATCCGCGACATCCGGTTTTGCTCAAGGACGGCTTTTCATTCACGGATGCGGAATGCGGGGTGCGGAATGCGGAATGTCCGGAGAACGCATCCTTAATCCATCTCCTTGCCGCTTCCACGAACATCGGGTCGCTCCTCTGCGACGGGATTGGCGACGCGATCCTCGTGCGGGGGGAGGAAGCCCAATCGCTTCGAATCTCCTATAACATCCTCCAGGCAGCGGGGGTCCGGATTTTCAAAACCGACTACGTCGCGTGCCCGAGCTGCGGCCGCACGCTGTTCAACCTGCAGGAAACAACGGCCCGCATCAAGGAGGCGACCATCCACCTCAAAGGGGTGAGAATCGCCGTCATGGGCTGTATCGTCAACGGGCCCGGAGAAATGGCCGACGCCGATTTCGGATACGTCGGCGGCGCCCCCGGCAAGGTGAACCTCTACGTCGGCAAGACCCCGGTCAAATTCAACATTCCGGAAGCCGAAGCCGTTGGCCGACTCGTGGACCTCATCCGCGAACACGGGCGCTGGTTCGATCCTCCGGCTGCGTGAGGGCGGGGCACCGCGCGGCCAGGCCGGGCGTCCGTTTGCAGGCTTTGGGTGGCCGTGGGATTTTTCGCCGGTCTTTCGATCCGGGCTACTGCAGTTCTTTTTCCATCCGCTCGCTGAGCCACTGTTTGATCATGCTCTGGTAGTTGAGGTAGCGGGAGCGGGCGAGGCGTTTGATGCGCGCGAGCATGCGCGGGTCGAAGCGGAGGGTGATCGTGGTGGAGTCGCGGTTGTCGGTCTTGAGGATCGAGCCGTTCATCAGCCGCGGGTCGAGGGCGGTCTGTTTCCAAAATTCCATCTCCTCCTGTTCGTTGGAGAACGCCGGAAGATCCTTCCATTTTGTGAGAACGCGCATGATCAGTTGGCCTCGGAATTTTTCCTGTCGTAAAACGTCTCCTCCTCGGGGGTCATCAGCCGGGAGAAGATCACGCGGTAGCGCTTCCCGTCCGTCCAGAAGACCGAGAAAACAGCGCGGTTCGAGATCGCGCGTCCGAGGATGAAATACCTGGCTTCGCGGCCCTCGATCTCATCGATCTCCGGCATGAGGCGGATGCTGAAGGGATCCTCGAAAGCCTCCTCGATTTCCTTCGTCGAAATCTCCTTCGGGGCAAACGGGTTTTCTGTCCAGTCGAATTCCATCAGGTGCCTTTCGCGTGTTGGATGAGTTCGATTTCGTAACCCTCCGGGGCGTCGACGAAGGCGATGGCCGACCCGCTGGCGGCGCGGTGGGGGCCGTCGCTGAGCGGATACCCGAGCGAGGCCGCATGCGCGGCAAATCCGTCCAGATCTTCGACCTCGAAGGCCAGGTGCGTGAGGTCCGGGCCGACCAGGACGGGACCGCTTTCGTCGAATTTGCAGATTTCAATCAACTCCTCGCTGCCGGGGGTTTTGAGGAAGACCAGCTGAGACCCGCGCCCGCTGGTGCTTCTCCGCACTTCCTCGAGGCCCAGGACGTCCTTGTAGAAAGAAACGGTTTTTTCCAGGTCGGCGACCCGGTATCGGGTGTGGAGGAGCTTTCTGACCATCTGGGTGCGGAGTCTAACCGGCGGGAGCCCGCAGTGAAAGAGGAAAATATGTTCCCGGCGGGCGGGGGGCTGATATACCGGGGCATCCATGTTGAAGAATCATTTCAGTCTGTTCCTGGCCCTGCGGTATTTGAAACCGAAACGCACGTTCCTCTCGATCATCACGCTGATCTCGATCCTGGGGGTGACGCTGGGGATCATGGTCCTGATCCTGGTGATTTCGGTGATGACCGGGTTCGAGCAGGAGCTCCGGAGGAAGGTGATCGGTTTCGATGCGCACCTGGTGGTGGGCAACGAGGCGGTGATGGAGGACTGGGCCAAGACCATGGACATCTGCAAAAAGGAGCCGCACGTCACCGCCGTGGCCCCGTTTGTGCAGGGTCCGGTGATCGTCGAGTTCCAGAACCGGCGGCTCGCGCCGAAAATCCGGGGCATCGAACCCGACCTCGAGAAGAACGTGGTGAATGTGGCCGAGTTCATCAAGGAAGGCACCTACGACCTCGAGGGGGAAAAGGCGGTGCTCGGCTCCGAGCTGGCTCGGACGCTCGGGGCAGGGGTGGGGGACAAGGTCACAATTTATTCGCCCGGCAACCTCGGCCAGATCCTGGACGAATTGGGCCGCCTGGAAAAGGAGGGATCGGACGCGGGCGGAGCCAGCGCCTTGAAGCAAATGATCCTGCCCCGTGAACTCGAAGTGAGCGGGATCTTCGAGAGCGGGCGGTATCAATACGACAGCGAATTTCTTTTGGTCCCCCTGCACGTCGGCCAGGAACTCTACAGCCTCGGCGACGCCGTGCACGGGCTGGCCCTGAAAACCTCCGATCCCTACCTCGCCCCGATGGTGCGGGAGGCACTCAACCCAAAACTTCCTCCGCCCGAGTTCGCGCTGACGTGGATCGACCTCAACAAGCAGATCTTTGATGCGATCCGCATGGAGCGGAACGTCATGTTCTTCCTCCTCCTGTTCATCGTGCTCGTCGCGGCATTCGGGATCATGAACACGCTGATCACCGTGACCGTGCAGAAAACCCGCGAGATCGGCGTGATGATGGCCCTGGGGGCGAGGACGCACCAGATCATCGGCATCTTTTTGGCCCAGGGCATGGTCGTCGGCGTTTTTGGGACGGCCGCCGGCCTCGCGCTGGGGATCGGCATGGTCCAATACCGGAACCAGGTCAGCAACCTCCTGACCAATTCCTTCGGGATCGAGATTTTTCCCCGCGGGATCTACCAGTTCAGCGAAATTCCCGCGCAGGTCATCCCGTCCGACGTGGCGATCATCTGCGCGAGCGCGTTTTTGATCTGCTCGGTCGCCGCCCTCATCCCGGCCTGGTTCGCCGCGCGCCTCGACCCGGTGAAGGCCCTGCGCTACGAGTGATCCGACATATTCCCCCCGGCAAACCCCATTGCCTCCAAGGTTTTTCAACGGGCATCCTGCCCATGCGTCAAAAAAATCGGGCTGGACATGGGCAGGATGCCCATGCCACGGTGGTGTTTTCAGTGCGGAAACAAATCCTTGTTAGCTGCAATATCTCCTCTCATGCTTGACGCCGACGATCCGGAAGACCGCCAAATCAAGGTGATTCTCCTTTCCGCCGCCAGCGCGACCGTGCTTGGTCTCCTGGCCTTCGCCGCAGTGGTGGCGGTCATGGTCTCGCTGAATTTCAATATCCTCAACTGGACGGAATAGCGTTTTCGTCCCCGTGGATCCTGGCGGATGCCGAGCAAAGGCAGGCCCCCAGAAAGATCACCACGCCGGAAAGGTAAACCCAGAGCATGAGGAGCATCATGACGCCGACCGTCCCGTAAATCGCGTTGTAGTTCACGAAGCGCGGCAGGTAGTTGACGAAAGCGTTCTGGCAGAATTGCAGGGAGAGCGTCACCAGGAGTGCCGGAACCCAGACCTGCCTGAAAAAGACCCTGCGGCGCGGTGCCAGCATGTAAAGGAGGGTGAAGGAGTAGAACAACACCGCGCCGGACAGCGCGTAGCGCCCGAGATCGAATATCCCCACCACCATGTCCAGGTTGATCGCCGGGATCTGGGATTCCAAAAACCCCTGGAACTCCACCGCGATTTTTTTCGCGCCCTGGAGCAGGGCGGGTGCCAGCAGGCCGATCAGCATGGCGCTGGCCAGGACCGCGATCATGAGCAGGTTCTTGAGCGGGAGCTGCCACCAGGGGATCTCCACCGTGTGCCATGCCCGGTTGACCCCCCGGACCAGCGCCTGGAAGAACCGCAGCGAGCACCAGATCAGGATGACGAACGACACGATCGTCACGCTCCCACGGGACTTTTCCAGCGAGGCCACCATCTGCCACATGAACGCTTGCTGGGGTTCGCCGATGGGGAAAAACCGTTCCACCGTAAGGATGACTTCCTGGGAGTCGAAAAACGAGGACCCCGCCGTGAGCATCAGCGCAAAGAGCGGCACGAGGGAAAAAAGCGCGTAGTAGGCGAAGGACGCCGCGCGCTGCTCCCCGTCGATCTCGACAAAGGTGTGCACCGCCTCCCACGCGATTTGAACGCACTCCCGAAGCTCTTTCAAGAACCGACCCATCCGGTGGATCATGCCGCCAGCCACGCCAAAAACAATTCTTTCCCGCGCGCGGGAAAAATACCGCTTCACTTTTGGAACGGAATGTGCTTGAAAGCCATATCATGGATACTCCTCCGCCCACCCCGAACCCCGATCCGTCGCCCGCTCCCTTGCCTCCACAGCAACCCGCTCCGGGTGGTGTTGGCGAGCAACAGTGGATTGTCTTCCTCCACCTGAGCGCCTTCGCAGGGCTCTTGCTCCCCTCGTTCGGCCACATCCTCGGGCCGCTGATCATCTGGCTGGTGAAGAAGCCGGAGAGCCAGGCGATCGATGCCGCAGGCCGGAATGTTTTGAACTTCCAGATTTCATGGACGATCTGGATATTCGTTTCGTGCATCGTCGGTTTTGCGGGTTCGTGCCTGGTCATCCCGATCGTCATCCCGGTCGGCTTCGTGGTCGCCTGGGTCGTTTTTGTCATACTGGGGGCGATGAAAGCCAGCAATGGCGAGACCTGCAAATTCCCCCTGACGATCAAGATGCTCTGATTCGCGGACGCGAACCGGTGTCCGGTTTTCATGCCAGTGGCATTGGGAGGGATGCCACACGGGCGTTCCTCCAGCACGGGCAGGGTTCCCGCGCTTGCCTCGAAGAGAACAGGCATTGAGCCTCGCCGCCTCCCTGCGGCTCCGCGTGAGAATTCCCTGCCGGAGTGTTGGCACGCCCGATGCTTCGTGCCAGATCCCGATGATCACTGCAAACTCTCGGGTCAGGCTGACAGCGGATGATTTTGATTTTATCGTCCGGGCACTTTCGATCAAGGAATCCGATCGGATCTCGTTGGAGAGCCTGCTGACGGACGAGGAGGCGAGGGACGAGATCCTCGACCACGAGGCGTTGGCGCACGCGGTTTTGGAATCGAGCGGACGGTTGAGCATTTCGCCGCACCTGATGTTTTATGTCCTTTGCCGGAGGGTCCTGCGCGAGACGGGGGCGAGGAGCCGCGAGGCCTCGGACTTTGTGGCCTCGATGCTCGAGGGGTTTTCCCGGACGGCGCGGGTTTACGGTTCCGACGCGGGGGTGAACACGGCCTATCTTTCCGACATGATGATCGCGCTCGGCAGGGCGAATGACAGCGAGGCATTCCTGCTGCGGTCCCACATGGCGAACTACTCGCTCTTTGTCAGCGGCATCTTTGTCGAGAACCTCGCGAAGCGCAAGGAACGCGGGGCGCCGGATGTCACGTATTACGAGAAGCTGGGCGGGATGAACTACCGGGTTGCCGCGGAATATCGCGATGCCCGGAAATACCACCTCAGCGAGATTTACGAGGAACTGTCGCGCAGCTTCCGCGAGGTGCGCATCGCGCTGAACGACCTGGCCGCACGGTTCCTTCACTTGGACAGCCCGGATCTTCCGATCATCGCGGCGTGAAAACCCTTTTCTCCGAGATCCAGGGACTGTTCGAGCGCACCTACGCGAGCGTTGGGATCAATCTCGAGGAATGCCTGATCGACAGCCGGAGAAGCCGTCAGTTGGAGGCGTTGGCCGGAGCGCAGGCCCGCGAGCTCAGCTCTCTGGCCCGCACGTTTCTCCGCACGGCCGGGGACCGCCTGCATGTCGGGATCTACTACTCCCAGTGGCTGGTCGAACAACTGGAAAAGAACGATCCCCGCGCGGGGCTCAGCGAGGAGAACATCCGCGCGTTGATCCCCTTCGTGGAGGAAATCAACCACGCGATCCATGCGGCGCTTCACTTCCTGCGCGGCGAGAGACCGAGCGGGGACGAATCGTATGCGCGGGACCTGGAGCTTCAGGCGCAGGTGGACACGTATCTCGTGCTCCTGTTGTTCGCCGCATTTTTCCGGCGGCCGGGCGGCATCACCGAGGCGGATCGAAAATGGCTCCGCTTCCACATGTTCGAATCCCGGTCGGACCCCCCGTATCAAAGCACGAGCCTGCGGGCCCGGTATCTCGAGACCACCGAACTCGCCGCCTCCTACACCCGCTTCCTCGAGGGGATCCATGCGGCCAGGAGAGCGCATGAAATCCAAACTTTCCATGCCTTGGGATATGACGAAAAGCGGACCAGGATCCTGAGGCTGTGCGACCGGACGGAAAGTCACCCGGAGAGGTCCCGCGATTCCTGAGATGTGCGGGACCCAGCCCCCCCGGTCACGCGGGAACGGGAGGGCAGGAACAGAAGACGTGGCGGTCGCCGTGGACGTTGTCGATGCGGGCGACGGACGGCCAGAACTTGTGCTCGCGCAGCCAGGGGGCCGGCCACGCGGCAAGCGAGCGGGAATAGGGGTGCCCCCAGTTGTCCGAGGTCACCTCGGCGGCGGTGTGCGGGGCATTTTTCAGGGGATTGTCCGCGCGGTCGATCTCCCCGCGCTCGATCGCGGAAAGTTCGCCGTGGATCGCGATCATCGCCTCGCAGAAGCGGTCGATCTCGGCGAGGGATTCGCTCTCCGTGGGTTCGACCATGAGCGTCCCCACCACCGGCCAGCTCATCGTCGGCGCGTGGAACCCGAAATCCATGAGGCGCTTCGCGACATCTTCGACCTCGACGCCCGCGCGGTGTTTCCATTCGCGCAGATCGAGGATGCATTCGTGGGCCACCCGGCCTTTGCTTCCCTTGAACAGGACCGGGAAATACCCGTCCAGGCGGGCCGCGATGTAGTTGGCGTTGAGGATCGCGACGGCGGTGGCGTCGCGGAGACCGCGCGGGCCCATCATGGCGATATACATCCAGGAAATCACGAGGATGCTCGCGCTGCCGAGCGCGGCCTGGGAGACCGGACCGGACGCCCCGCGAGGAGCCAGCGGGTCTCCCGGCAAAAATGGTGACAGGTGCGCCGCGACGCAGATCGGGCCGACGCCCGGACCACCGCCGCCGTGGGGGATGCAGAACGTCTTGTGGAGGTTCAGATGGCAGACATCCGCCCCGATATCCCCCGGGCGGCAGAGCCCGACCTGCGCGTTCATGTTCGCGCCGTCCATGTAAACCTGGCCGCCCGCCGCGTGGACGGTGTCGCAGAGTTCCCGGATCCCCTCCTCGAACACCCCGTGCGTGGACGGATACGTCACCATCACGGCGGCCAGCGCGTCGCGATGCAGTTCCGCTTTCGCCCGCAAATCGGCGAGGTCGATATTGCCCAGTGCATCGCACGCGACCGGGACCACCCGCATCCCGGCCATCACGGCGCTGGCCGGGTTCGTCCCGTGCGCGGAGGCGGGAATCAGGCAAACTTCGCGGTGGGATTCGCCCCGCGAACGGTGCCAGCCCCGGATGGCGAGAAGCCCCGCGTATTCGCCCTGCGAGCCGGCGTTCGGCTGCAGCGAAACTGCGGCGAAGCCGGTGATTTCCGCCAGCCAAGTTTCGAGCTCGGCGGCCATTTCAAAATACCCGGCGGCCTGGTCCCTGGGCGCGAGAGGGTGCGGCGACGCGACCGTCTCCCATGTCACGGGGAGCATCTCGGACGTGGCGTTGAGCTTCATCGTGCAGGAACCGAGCGGGATCATCGAGGTCGTGAGCGAGAGGTCTTTCGCCTCAAGCCGACGGATGTAGCGGAGCATCTCGGTCTCCGTGTGGTGCGAATGAAAAACCGGGTGGGCGAGAAACCCCGTCTTGCGCCGGAGCGCCGACCCGATCACCTCGGGAAGATCCTCGGAAAAATCCCCCGGCGTCCCCCCGAAAACTTCCAGCAGAGGCCCCAGGTCGCCGGTCGTTTCGTCAAGGGCGATGGCCACCGCGTGCTCGTCGAGTTTGCGCAGGTTGAGCCCCCGCGCGGCGGCGCGGACAAGGATCTCGTCGGCATGCCGACTCCCGAGCCACACGCGCACGGTGTCGAAAAACGGCCCCGGGTGCACGGCGTGGCCGAGGTGCACGAGCGAGCCCGCGAGACGGAGGGCGAGGCGGTGGACCCGCTCCGCGATCTCGCGCAGGCCGTCCGGGCCGTGGTAAACCGCATACATCGAGGCCATGACCGCGAGAAGAACCTGGGCGGTGCAGATGTTGCTGGTGGCTTTTTCGCGCCGGATGTGTTGCTCGCGGGTCTGGAGAGTCAGGCGCAGGGCGGGGTTTCCGGCGGCGTCCTTCGAGACGCCGACCAGGCGGCCGGGCATCCGGCGCTTGTGCTCATCGCGCGTGGCCAGGAACGCGGCGTGAGGCCCGCCGAACCCCGGCGGGACCCCGAAGCGCTGGGCCGACCCGACGACGATATCCGCGCCCAACTCTCCCGGCGGCGTGATGATCGTGAGCGCCAGCAGGTCGGCGGCGACGACCGCGAGGGCCCCGGCCTCGTGGGTGCGCGAAACGAAACTCCCCAAATCGCAGATCGTCCCGTCGGTGGCCGGATATTGGAACAGCGCGCCAAACACCGGTTCCTGCGGGCCGGCCTCGGCGGGGCCGCTGAGAATCCGGATGCCGAGCGGTTCCGCGCGGGTGCGCAGCAGGGCGAGCGTTTGGGGATGGCAGTGGTCGGCGACAAAAAAGGCATCTCCGCCCCTGATGTCGCGGCAGAGCGTCATGGCCTCGGCGGCGGCGGTGGACTCGTCGAGCAGCGAGGCGTTGGAAATTTGCATGCCCGTGAGGTCGCAGACCATCGTCTGGAAATTGAGCAGCGCCTCCAAACGCCCCTGGGCGATCTCCGCCTGGTATGGCGTATACGCCGTATACCAGCCAGGGTTTTCCAGGATGTTCCTGCGGATGACCGCAGGCGTGAACGTCCCGTGATAGCCGGCCCCGATATGCGGGCGGGCCACCACGTTGCGGTCCATCAATACACGCAGGTCGGAGAGAGCCTGCTCCTCCGACCGGGCGGCGGGCAGGAACAGATCCCGTCCGAGCCGGATGTTTGCGGGAACAGTTTCGCCGATGAGCGCATCCAGCGAACCCGCGCCCACGACGCGGAGCATGGCGTCGATCTCAGTCCCTGAGGACCCGATATGGCGGCGGGAAAACGCGCTCATGCCCCGATCTGCGCGCGGTAGGCGGCGGGGTCCTTGAGGGCGTCAAGCTCGCCCGGGTCCGAGAGGCGGATTTTAAAAATCCACCCGGTGCCGAACGGGTCGGTGTTGAGCAGGGCGGGGTCCGCTTCCACGGCCTCGTTGCGCGCGATCACTTCGCCCGAGACCGGGCTGTAAATGTCGCTGGCGGCCTTCACGGATTCCACCACCGCCGCGACCCCGCCCGCCGCGAGTTTCTTGCCGATCGGGGGCGGCTCGGAAAAGACGATATCCGTGAGTTCGGCCTGGGCGTGGTCGGTGATGCCGACCGTGCCGGTGTCGCCCTCGACGAGGATCCATTCGTGGCTTTCGGCGTAGCGGAGGTTGTCTGGAACATTCATGGCTCTTTTTGGTAAAGGGGTTTTTTGCGAACGCAAGCGCGGAATCTCCTCCCCCGCACTTCAATTTCGATTTCCTGCCCCGGTTTCGAGAACCGGGCGGGGAGGTAAGCCAGGGCGATCCCATCCCCGAGTGAGGGCGACAGGGCCCCGCTGGTTGTCTCGGCCACCTTTTCGCCCTCGATCCAAACAGGGTAGTGCGGGCGGATCGGCGGGGCCTTTTCCGTGACACGGAGAGCGCAGAGCCGACTCGGGACCCCCGCGGCCTTCTGGGCGACCAGGGCTGCTTTCCCCACGAAATCCGGCTTTTCGAAATCCACAAAAACCCCGAGCCCGGCCTCCAGCGGAGTGTGTTCGGGGGAGAGGTCGGACCCGTTCAGCGGGTAGCACATTTCGAGGCGGAGGGTGTCGCGCGCGCCGAGCCCGCAGGGTTTTGCGCCGGCGTCCAAAGCCCGCCGCCATGCGGAGGCCGCTTCGTCCGCAGGCATGATCCACTCGAATCCCGCCTCGCCGGTGTATCCGGTCGTGACCACGAAATCCCCGCCGACCTGGAGGATCCGGTTCCGCTCCTCGGGCATTTCGCGACCGAACAGGCTGACGAAGACCCCTCGTGCCAACGGGCCCTGGACCGCGAGGGCGGCGAAGTCCGCGCTGGCGTTCTCGAATTCGATCCCTTCGACGAGTCGGGAGTTCATCCAGGCCGTGTCTTCATCGATCTTCGAGGCGTTGACCACGAGCAGGAAGTTGTCCGAGCCCAGCCGGTAAACGATCAGGTCATCGATGACACCCCCCCTCTCGTCGAGCATGAGGGAATATTGCGCCGCGCCGCTCGGGAGAGCCGCAACGCGGTTGGTGAGCAAGGAATCCAGCCAGGCCGTGCTCCCCGGGCCACCGACAAAAAACTCCCCCATGTGCGAAATGTCGAAGACCCCGACCGCTTTGCGGACGGTTTTGTGCTCGTCGAGAATTCCGGAATACTGGACCGGCATCTCCCATCCGGAAAAGTCCACCATTCTGCCGCCGACGGCGAGATGGGATTCGTAAAGTGGTGTGCGCATCGGCGGAAGATGACGGATGAGGGGCGCGGGATGAAGAAATTTTTTCCCGGAATGCACCCAAATTCGCGCGTAAGGGAAGAAATGAGAGGGGAGCGGTTCGATGACATGTCGATAACGCGAGGGAGGGCGAAGCTCCGTCCTGGGAGGGCGAAGCTCCGTCTGAGCCGTAATATTTGGGATGCATTTCCCTCGCGCCAACACAGGCTTGGAGGTTTCAGGTCCATCGAGGCTGGCATGGGGGAGGCGGGTCTGGAAACGCGATTCCCTTTCTCAGGGTGCGGGCGCAAAAAGTCAAAACCCCAACCATCGCGTGTTGGGTTCAAACTTATTCTTGCTCGCAGAGTCTGCGAAGTATAGGGTTTCCGGCATGGGTGAGACATTCGGCCAGCATATTCGCTCTTTACGCGAGGGGAAGGGATTGACGCAGCGTGCTCTTTCGCAGGCGGTTGGGTTTAAGAGTCTGGCGCATTTGAGCGACATCGAGAGCGGGAAGAGAAATCCGGCGAAGGAGACGTTGTCGAAATTTGCAAAAGCGCTTGGGGTGACATTGGCCGACCTCGAGTCGCGCGACACCCGAGGTCCGGTTGAGGCCGCCAAAGTATTGTTTGCCAGGAAGCCGGAAATGGTCGGGGCATTTTTGAAAATCATCGAGGCCGCGAAAAAAATGGACGCGGAGGAGCTGGTGGCACGGGTGACGCAAAAAGCACCCCAGGCCGAGGTTCCGGTCCAGGTGCCTGTTCCGCCGGTCGAGATTCCTGTGGCACCCCGGCCAGCGCCTGTGAGATCCGAGGTTCCGAGGCCCGAGCCAAAACCGGCCCCGGAGAAAAAGCCCTCCGCCCAGGCGACTTTGTTCTGAGAGGCGGTTTTCGCCACACGCTCTCCATGATTCCCGACCCTCTCCATCCGGCGGTTGTTCATTTTCCGATTGTTCTCCTGCTGTTGGGAGCTCCGCTCGCGGTGGTTGCGGTCTTTCTGAGAAAGTGGAATCTCCCCGTGCTCGCGGCGGTCGTTCTTGCCTTGGGAGGTGCGGGGGCCTTGGTGGCGACATGGACGGGGGAGCAGGCCGCCGAGCTGGCCGGGGAATTGAACGGTCGTGGGGAAAAAATTCTTGATGAACACGAGGAATGGGGCGAACGCGCCCGGAATGCCGGGCTCGTCGCGGCGGCCCTGGCGGTTGTGTCCGCCGCGCTTGGCCGCAAGCCTGTTGCCGGGAGGGCGGTCGGTGCGGCTGCGGCACTCGCCGCCGTTGCGTCCGCTTTTTCCGTGGCCCAGGCCGGACACTATGGCGGCCAGGTCGTTTACAAACACGGCGTCGGTGTCAATACCGCTGCGGGCACGGCAAACGGGAACCCGCAGGGCGGGACAGAAGCCAAGCAAGGAAAGCTTCAGATGAGGGACGATGCGGACTGATGCGGAAGAGCCCTCTTGAATTTTTGTTCGCGGGCGAAAAGCGCGTCGCCCTCCCGCCGCCCGCGTTGCTGCTGGATACCCGCCCGTGAAGCAGGTAGCATCCCGTCCCATGCGGATATTGGTGGCCGAAGATGATTCCAAGTTGCGCTCTCACCTGAAGCAGGCATTGACGCAGGCAGGGTATGCCGTGGATGAAACCGGCGACGGGCTCGAGGCTCTTTGGCTGGGAAAGGAAAACTCCTACGATTCCGCCGTCCTCGACATCTCCATGCCGGGGATGGACGGGGTCAGTGTCACCCGGGCCCATGAGTTGCGGACTCCCCTCACACTTCTTCGGATGCGGATCGAACAGTCCGCCGCAGAGATCCCTCCGGAGCTTTCCGAACAGCTCCAGGAGGAGCTTTCCCGCCTGTCGAAATTTGTGGAGCGCTCCCTGCTTGCCGCCAGGGCGGAATCGGGAGGCCTGGAGTTCCAGCGGGCTTCCGTCGAGGCCAATGGCATGGACGGCCACCGCATCGCATTTCGCGACAACGGACGGGTTTTTGCCGTGCGACTCTCCTGGAAACCCACTACTCAATGAAAGCGATGAAGCCGGACGAAGATCTCAAGCAGGCGACCGAATCCCTCGCGGGTCATGCCGGAGTCGTTGGCGTGCAGCCGCTGCCGGGGCGGACGGCGTTCGAGATCGAATACGATCCCGGACAGCTCAGCGAGGGGGACGTCCGGCAGATCGCGGAACGGAACGTCCCCAAACCCTCCCTGCAAAAACGCACGCTCCGGCTGGATGGCGCGGCCTGCGAAGCCTGCGCGATCCGCCTCGAGCGCAGGGTCCAAAAAATCCCCGGCGTCCGCAAGGCGACCGCCACGTATCTCGGCAAAATCCTGTGCCTGACGTTCGACGACTCGGTATCCGACGAGTCGGCGGTCCTGCGGGGCGTGCGTGCGACGGGAGCGGATGTCCGTCCCTACGAAGCGCCGAAGCCGGATGGAGAAACCACGTTCTGGCAGAAAGTTCGCGACGGCGAACTGAACGAGGAAATCTCCTGCGCGCTCGGCTTTTTGTTTTTGACCGCCTCGCTGGTCGCGGATCACTCCCGGGGGAAGGCGGACACCGTCACCTGGTTTCTCTATGCCGGTGCCTACCTCTTCTGCGGGCAGCAGGGGGTGCGCTCGGCATTTGCGTCCCTGCGGGAAAAAGTCCTCGATGTCGATGTGCTGATGGTGCTCGCGGCGATCGGGGCCGGGATCGTCGGGCAGCCGTTCGAGGGGGCGCTTCTGCTGTTTTTGTTTTCCTTCTCGAACGTGCTGCAGAGCTACGCGCTCCAGCGCACGCAGAAGGCGATTCACTCACTGCTGAAACTGCGGCCAGACAAGGCGCTGCTCAAGCGCGACGGAGCCACTACGCTGGTCCGAGTGGAGACCCTCCAGGTCGGCGACATCGTTGTCGTGCGGCCGGGCGAACACATCCCGGTGGACGGAAAAATCACCGAGGGCACAAGCGCGATCGACGAGTCGAGCCTCACGGGGGAATCCATGCCGGTTTCGAAAACCGTGGGAGCCACGCTTTTCGCGGGCACCCTCAACCAGAGTGGCGGACTCGAACTCGCGGTGACCAAGCGGGCCGAGGACTCGACGCTTGCCCGGATGGTCAAGCTCGTCGAGGAGGCGCAGGCCGAGAAGTCCGGCACGCAGCGCTTCCTGGAGCAGGCGGAGCAATACTACGCGACCGGGGTGATCGCGTTCACCGCAGCCGTCTGGTTCGTGCCGTGGCTGCTCTGGCACCAGCCGTTCGCGGAGGCCTTTTACCGGGCGATGACGGTCATGGTCGTGGCCTCGCCGTGCGCCCTCGTGATCAGCACTCCCGCCACCGTGCTTTCCGCCATCGGCGGTGCCGCCCGGCGGGGCATCCTGATCAAAGGCGGCTCCCACCTCGAACACACCGCCCAGATCAGCATCGTCGCTTTCGACAAGACAGGCACGCTCACGGTCGGACGACCGAGTGTCACAGAAATGGTGGATGGGGAGGGGACTCACAAGCTCGATGCCCCGCTGTCGCCGGATCTCGCCGCCCTTCTCGCTTCGGCTGCGGCACTGGAATCAAAGTCCGAACACCCCCTGGCGACGGCGATCGTCAAAAGCGCCGCCGCCTTGAAGCTCGAAGTTCCGGAGGCGACGGATTTTCAATCGACCGCCGGCAAGGGGGCCGAGGCCACGGTTCATGGCGTCCGACTGGTTGTCGGGAGCGAACGCCTGTTCCACGAGCTTTGTGCCGCCGGGATGGATCGGATCGCGACCCATTCCTCCCCGCTCTCCGAACATGGAAAGACCTGCGTGTGGATCGGTTCCCGGGCGGGGGATGCGGTGACCGCCCTGGCGGTTCTTGCGCTGGCGGACACGATCCGGCACGAGGCCAGGGAGATCGCCGCCTGCCTCCACAAACTTGGGGTGAAAAAAGTGGTCATGCTCACCGGCGACCAGCGCGCCGTGGCCCATGCGATCGGGGAGGAGGCGGGAGTCGACGAGGTCCGCGCCGAATTGCTTCCCGAGGGAAAAGTCGAGGCGATCCGCGAATTGAAAAGGCAGGGCCGGGTGATGATGGTCGGCGACGGGGTGAACGACGCGCCCGCCCTGGCGGTGGCCGACATCGGCGTCGCGATGGGCGCGGCGGGGACGGACATCGCAATGGAAACTGCGGACGTCGTTCTCATGGGCGACAAATTGGAGAACATCCCGCTCCTCATCGGCATCGCGCGGCACGCGAAGCGCGTGCTCTGGCAAAACCTGATCTTCGCCTCCTCCGTCATCCTCCTCCTCCTGATCGCGGCATTCGGGATCGACCTGGCCCTGCCCATGGGCGTCGTCGGACACGAAGGCAGCACCGTTCTGGTCTGCCTCAACGGCCTCCGCCTGCTCATCTACAAACCCCGCAGCGGTGACCGTGACACATGAATTTTGACCCAGAGAGCCGGGATCTGGTCCTTGGCGGGCGTTTGGATGCGGCGGAGGTGTCGCGATCGTGGAAAGTTCTCGGGCAAGTTCCGGGGGGGTGCAAGGTCGATGCCTTGAAGTTGGAAAGCTGCGACGGGGCGGGGCTCGCATTTTTGTGGGCTTTGAGCCGGACGAAAAAGGCGGTGATCACGGGGCTCCGCCCCGAGATCGCGGCGCTGCTCAAGCCGTTCGACGAGCTGCCGCCGGATCCTGCCGATGTGCCGGGGCGGGACCAATCGCTCTTTGCCCAGATCGGGCGTGCCAGTTGCGCGATCTTCCAAGACGTGCGGGAGCAAATCGCCTTCATCGGGGAATTCACGTCGACCGCCTTGCTCTGCTTTGCAAACCCGCGGTTGGTCCGGTGGGGGGACGTGTGGATCACCGCCCAGAAAGCCGGGGTGGATGCCCTGGTCGTCGCCGGCATGGTCTCGTTTCTCACGGGAATGATCATGGCCTTCCAGGCAGCCGTTCCGCTCAAGCAGTTCGGGGTCGATCTCTTCGTGGTGAACCTCGTCGCGCTGGCCCTGCTGCGCGAAATGGGGCCGATCATGACGGCGGTCGTGCTGGCCGGACGCTCGGGATCCGCGTTTGCCGCCGAGATCGGAACCATGAAGGTCAACGAGGAAATCAACGCGCTGGAGACGATGGGGCTCGATCCGATGCGGTTTTTGGTCGTGCCCCGCGTGATGGCCGGGTTCCTTGTCACCCCGGTCCTGACGGTCTACGCGAATGCGCTTGGCGTGACGGGAGGATTTCTCGTGATGATGTCGCAGGGATTCCCCTTCGCAGCGCTTTGGAACCAGCTCGTCGGCGCGGTCGGAGTGAGCGATGTGATGACCGGCATGATCAAATCCTTCGTGTTCGGGATCCTTGTTGCCGGGGTCGGTTGCCTGCGCGGGCTCCAGACCGGGAACGGGGCCACGGCCGTCGGCGAGTCCACCACCCGCGCCGTCGTGAGCGGGATCTTTCTGATCGTCCTCGTCGATGCGGTATTCGCCGTGATTTTCTACGTGCTCAAATGGTGACGGCATCGAATATCTCGGCGGGTTCGGCGACCCCGCCCTGCCAGCCCGGCGGTAGGGACGCCTCGCCGCAGGCCTCCCTCGAATGGACGTTTGTGAAAAAATGATGAGATCCACGAATATCATCGAGGTCCGCAGACTGACCGCCGCCTACGGGGATTTTGTCATTCTTGAGAAGATTTCTTTTGATGTCCGTCGCGGCGAGGTGTTCGTCATCATCGGTGGCTCCGGGTGCGGCAAAAGCACATTGATGAAACATCTCATCGGGCTTCTTCCGCCCGCTGCAGGAGACATTCTGATCGACGGCGGGAATATCACGACAGCTTCCGGGGCGGAGCGGGCCGACCTGATCAAGAAGTTCGGGGTGATGTATCAGAGCGGCGCGCTTTTCGGATCCCTCACGCTCGAGGAGAACGTGATGCTCGCGATGGAGGAGTTCACCGGGCTGTCCGCTGAGGCGCGTCAGCTTGTGGCCCGCATGAAGTTGTCCCTCGTCGGGCTCGAGCGCTTCGCGGCGCATTACCCCGCCGAGATCAGCGGCGGCATGCAGAAGCGCGCGGCCATCGCGCGGGCGATGGCGCTCGACCCGGCGGTCCTGTTCCTCGACGAACCATCCGCCGGGCTGGACCCCGTGACCTCCGCCGGGCTTGACGATCTGATCCGGAACCTCAACCGGAACCTGGGGGTGACCTTTGTGATTGTCAGCCACGAACTGGCCAGTATCTATGCGGTGGCAGACCGCGTGATTATGCTCGATTCATCCAGGAAGGGAATTCTTGCCGGAGGCTCCCCCGCAGACCTCCGGGACAAAAACAACGATCCTTTCGTCCACGCCTTTTTCCACCGGCAAGCCTGCGAGGTGCCCGCATGAGCGCCAAGCCGCAATATTTTCGAATCGGGCTCTTCGTATCCGGCGGGGTGGCGCTGCTGGTGTTTGCCCTGCTCGTTTTTGGCGGGGGCCAGATGTTCCGCCAGAAAATCCAGATGGAGACATACGTCAGGGGATCGGTGCAGGGGATCGATCTGGGAACCCCGGTAAAATTCCGGGGCGTCCTCATCGGCAAGGTGACGAAGATCAGCTTCGCCTTTACGGAATATCATCTGAAGGAAACCGACGGGCTTTACAACTACGTGGTCATTTTCATGGAAATCAACCGCGAGGTGTTTCCGAACATGTTCACCGAAGATCTCACCCCGCTGCTGACGAAGAGCATCGAGCAAGGGCTTCGCGTGAGGATTGAGCCCCAGGGGATCACCGGCTTGAACTACCTCGACATCGATTACTTCGACCCCACGCGTTTCCCGGCGCTTTGGCCTCCCTGGAAGCCGCAGGTGTATTACATCCCCTCCGCTCCAGGCGAACTCACCAGCTTTCTGGACTCGATCAACGCCATCCTTCGGGAGGTCGAAAAACTCAACATCAACGGGATCAGCCAGACAGGGACGGAGCTTCTGGACAACCTGAACAAAGCGGTTGTGGGTGCCCAGGTCGACAAGGTCAGCAGCGACCTCCAGACCTTCATCAAGGACTCCCATTCCATCCTGCAAAAAGCGCGGATCCCCGAGTTGTCCGCAGACGCCACAAAATTCCTCGGGGAGCTGGAGGCCTCGAACCGCGAACTCCGGCAGGTCCTCAAAAATATCGAGCCCGCCTCCAGGCTGGATCCCGGCCAGATCCGCGAAATCGTCCGCAACCTCGCGGCAACGTCCGCGAATCTCGAGCAGCTCAGCGCCGAGGTGAACCGCCGTCCCTCCCTGCTTCTCTGGGGCTCCCCCCGGAAGTCTCCGACGCCGAAGCCGCCACCTCCGAAAAAGCGCTGAGGCAGATCGGGATTGACTCCCGCAGGTTGGAACGGCAAATGCTTGTGTCAGCAGCCCCGCGACAACCGCCGCAACCTATAACAATATGCCCATTCCATCACCCCTCGGTCTTTCCGCCCTCGCCGCCAGCGTCCTCCTCCCCCTGCTTCCGCTGGCGGCGGCAGACGAGATCCCTGTCGGGGAATTCGCCTCGCTGACCGGAGCCAGCGCAAGTTTCGGCCAGTCGTCCCACAAGGGCACCGAACTGGCGTTCGAGCAGATCAACGCCGTCGGCGGGGTTCTCGGGAAAAAGCTCCGGCTGATCACCGAAGACGACCAGTCCCAGGCCGGACAGCCCGCGACAATCGTCCGGAAGCTGATCTCCCAGGACAAGGTCGTCGCCGTCCTCGGGGAAGTCGCCTCTTCCAAATCGCTCGAAGCCGCCCCGATCTGCCAGCAGAACAAGATCCCGATGATCAGCCCCGCCTCGACGAACCCGAAGGTCACCGAGGTGGGCGACTACATTTTCCGCGTCTGCTTCATCGACCCCTTCCAGGGCACCGTCATGTCGAAGTTCGCGCGGGGGAGAGGCTGGAAAAAAATCGCCGTTCTCACCGACGTCAAACAGGACTACAGCGTCGGCCTGGCCGAGTTTTTCATCAAGGGCGTCCTGGCCAACGGGGGGGAGATCGTCCGCGAGCAGAAGTATTCGACCGGGGACAAGGATTTCAAACCCCAGCTCACCTCGATCAAGGCCGCGCAGCCCGACGCGATCTTCGTTCCCGGCTACTACGGCGAGGTTTCCCTGATCGCCAAGCAGGCCAAGCTGCTCGGGATCAAGGTCCCCCTTCTCGGCGGGGACGGATGGGTGGGCGACTCCCTGCTCAAGGTCGCGGGAAAATCGCTCGACGGGTCGTTTTTTTCCTCGCACTTCTCCGCAGCCGACAAGGCGGAAAAAGTGCAGGGTTTCGTGACGAAGTTCAAATCGAAATATGGGGAGATCCCCGACGACATGGCGGCGCTCGGCTACGACAGCGCGATGATTCTCGCGGATGCGATCCGGCGGGCCGGGACCACGGAATCGGCCGCGCTCCGCGACGCGGTCGCGGCCACCAAGGGGTTCGATGCCGTCACCGGGACGATCACGCTCGACGCCAGGCGGAACGCGTCGAAGTCCGCTGTGATCCTCGCCATCGAGAACGGTGGGTTCCAGTTCGTCGAGACAGTCCAGCCGTAGAATTTCCAACCCCGAGCGGACTTGATAGAATTCCTTCAGCAACTCATCAACGGTCTGGCCCAGGGCTCGATTTACGCTCTCATCGCCATCGGCTACACGATGGTCTTCGGGGTGCTCCGCTTCATCAACTTCGCGCATGGCGACGTTTACATGCTGGGTGCGTTTGCGGGGTTTTACACGGCGCCGAAGCTCATGGCCTTGTCCGGGGGAGGGCCCTCGTATTTCGGGGCGGGCCTCGTGCTGGTTTCTGCCATGTTGATCTGCGCCGCCATCGGGGTGCTGATCGAACGGCTTTGCTACCGCCCGCTTAGGCAGCACCCCCGCCTCACGGTGCTGATCACCGCCATCGGTGTCTCGCTCCTCCTCGAGAGCGGCGGCCAGTATCTCTTCGGCGCAGACCCCGAGGCATTCCCTGAAATCATCGCGGATTCCGCCATCGAACTGCCCGCTTCCTGGGGGATTTTGTCCAGCCTCACCATCACCGTCGGGCAGGTGATCGTCGTGGGCTCCACGCTCGCCCTGCTTTTCATCCTGCGCACGGTCGTTCTGCACACGAAAACCGGCATGGCCATGCGGGCGCTTTCCCTGAACCCCATCGCGGCATCGCTCGCGGGGGTGAACATCGATGCAATCATCTCCTTCACGTTCGCCATCGGCTCGGCCATGGCCGGTGCCGCCGGGGTGCTGACCTCGATCCAGCAACCCAGCATCGATCCGCTCATGGGGATCAACGCGGGTCTCAAGGCCTTCGTCGCCGCAGTGCTCGGCGGGATCGGAAATATTCCCGGCGCGGCGCTGGGCGGACTCCTGATCGGGTTGCTCGAGGCGCTGGTTGTCGGCTACGTGAACCCGACCTACAGGGATCCGCTGGTCTTTGCCGTGCTGATCCTCGTGCTGCTCTTCAAACCTTCCGGGCTGCTCGGAAAACCGGAACGCGAGAAGGTATGAAGAGCCTGAACCCCAAACTGCTTCTGGTTCTGGCCCTGGTGCTGGCTGCCGTGGCGAATTGCTTTTCCCCGTCGCTCAACCCGTATTACTACGACATCCTGATTACGATCGGGATCAACATCGTCCTGGCGGTGAGCCTGAACCTCGTCATCGGTTATACCGGGCAGTTTTCCCTCGGCCACGCGGGCTTCATGGCGGTCGGTGCCTATTTTTCCGCATGGGTCACGCTGAATTTCGGATTCGTGCTGGGGGCGACAACTCCGGCGACGGTCGCGGTGTATGTTCTCGCGCTCGCTTCCGGCGGGCTCGTGGCCGCTGCGGCCGGACTGCTGGTCGGCGTGCCCTCGCTCCGGTTGAGGGGCGATTACCTCGCGATCGTCACCCTGGGTTTCAGCGAGATCATCAAGGGGGTCATCCAAAATGCCGAGCCCCTCGGTGCCCAGCGTGGGCTGGGGGGAGTCGTCCAGCACACCGACATTTTCTGGACGTTTTCCGGCGTCGCGCTTGCGGTTTACGGGATTCTGGCCCTGGTGCATTCGACCTACGGGAGCGGGTTCCTCGCCGTGCGCGACGACGAGATTGCCGCCGAGGCCATGGGCATCAACACCACGAAATACAAGGTGCTCGCGTTTGTGATCGGGGCGTTTTTCGCGGGGCTCGCCGGCGGCCTCTACGCGCATTTCAAGCAGTTCATCCATCCCGAGGGATTCAACTTTCTGAAATCCGTGGACATCGTGGTCATGGTCATCCTCGGCGGGATGGGCAGCACGGCCGGCGTGTGCCTGGCGGCGGTCATCCTCACGATCCTGCCCGAGCTTCTGCGGGCGGTTTCCGACTATCCGTGGCTGCCGGAGCCGGTCCGCAACCTGGCCGACAACCGGATGATCCTCTACTCGATCCTGCTCATCGTGCTCATGCTGAACCGTCCGCAGGGGCTGTTCGGGAAACTCAATTTCGGATCTGGAAAATCATGAGCCTTCTCGAAATCCAGAATGCCTCGATGCAGTTCGGCGGGCTCAAGTGCGTCTCGGATCTTTCATTTGACCTTGCGGAAAACGAGCTCGTCGGCCTCATCGGGCCGAACGGTGCGGGCAAGACGACGGTCTTCAACATGGTGACCGGGGTCTATCCTCCGGCTTCCGGGCGGGTGGCGTTCGACGGGGTGAATGTTTCCGGCCAGCGCCCCTACCGGATCACCGGGCGCGGGATCGCGCGGACGTTTCAGAACATCCGGCTCTTCGGGTCGCTGAGCGTTTTTGACAATGTCCGGACCGCCTGCAACATGCATCTCAGGCACGGGATTTCCCACGCCATCTTCCGGGGGAGGGGATACCATGATGAGGAAAGGCAGATTCGTGCGCATGTGCTCGAATTGCTCGGGATCTTCGGCCTGCTCGAGCATCGGAACCGTCCGGGCAAATCGCTTCCCTACGGCGACCAGCGCCGTCTGGAGATTGTCCGCGCGCTCGCGACGAAGCCGAAGCTTCTCCTGCTCGACGAGCCCGCCGCAGGGATGAACCCCTCCGAAAAAGTCAACCTGATGAACCTGATCCGCTTCACGAAGGACAAGTTCGGATTGAGCATCCTGCTGGTCGAGCACGACATGAAGGTCGTCATGGGGATTTGCGAGCGGATCATCGTCCTTGAGTATGGCCGCAAGATCGCAGAGGGGCCGCCTGCGGAGATCCGCTCCAACCCCGCCGTCATCGCCGCCTATCTGGGCAAGGAGGGCGAGTGAGCACGCCAATCCTCGAAGTTCGGAACCTTTCTGTTTCCTACGGGGCGATCAGCGCCCTCCACGAAATCTCGCTCAGCATCACCAAAGGCCAGATCGTGACGCTCGTCGGCGCAAACGGCGCGGGGAAAACCACCACCCTCCGCACGATCTCCGGACTCCTCAAGCCGACCGCCGGGCAGATCGTCTTCCGGGATAGGAACATCGTCGGCCTCCCACCCCACAGGATCGTCGCCTGCGGGATCGCGCAGTCCCCGGAGGGACGGATGATCTTTTCCAACCTGACCGTCCACGAAAACCTGCGGATGGGGGCCTACCTGCGGAAGTGCAAAAAAGAAATTGCGGCGGGCATGGACCAGGCGTTCGCGATTTTTCCACGCCTCGCAGAGCGGGTGAAGCAGGAGGCCGGGACGCTCAGCGGCGGCGAACAGCAAATGCTCGCCATCGCCAGGGCGCTCATGAGCAAGCCGACCTGCCTCATGCTCGATGAACCCTCGCTCGGCATCGCCCCGATCCTGGTCCGGACGATCTTCGAAAAAATCGTCGAGATCAACCGGGACTTCGGGCTCAGCATCCTGCTGGTCGAGCAGAATGCAAACCTCGCCCTCGAAATCTCCCACTACGCCTACGTGCTCGAGACCGGACGCATCACCCTCGAAGGCGAACCCGCCGTGCTCAGGCAGGACCCCGCCGTCCGGGCTGCTTACCTCGGCGGGTGATGGTAAAAATGCCTTTTTTGCTCTCTGTCGGCAGGGAATGATTGCCGACTAGACTCTGGCGTATCGGAAGGAGCCCTTGATTACTTGGTTTAAATACTGTCCCGCCGATCCGGCATTGAGGATACCCTCGAAGATGTGCCGAGGAACATCGAAATATTGGTAAGCATTACCATTCTTGAATTCGACATGGAGCGTCTGCGCGTCGTTGTCGTATCCGACTCGGGCTACGTTGGAAGATTCCACGGAAATAAGTGCGTCAATCATGGCTTTGAATGTTTGGATTTCTCTTTGATCTCAACGATATTTTCCGACCGTGGCATTTGCTTACGCCACACGGCTACAAGCTCACCATAGTCACTTTTCGCGCGCTGTCTATCCCAGCCTCCTGCTCCAAATTCATCATAAATCAGTGGATCAGTGCTGTCAGGACGACGGTTGGCGGCGGGCGGGTCAATCAAGGTTCGGATAGGAAGATGAACTGCCTCACCAACGATGATAGCTTCCCCCGTTCGCAAGATGGGGAGCATATCAAACAAACCTTCCAAATTATCGCTCACGGCTCCCTTCACATGTGAGCGGTCGGTGGAATTGGCCAATCGCATGGCGAAGATCGTTCCGCACTGAGACAGGATGGTAGTATCTATCTCGGCAGGACGCTGACTTACAATCATCGCGCCTATTCCATATTTGCGTCCTTCCTTGACGATTCGCCGAACCGCGCTCGCAGCAGGTCCTTTGTCGCCATGTGAAAGGTAGGCGTGAGCTTCTTCAAGCACGAGCAATAACGGTCGTTCACGACCTCCTTCAGGAAGGTTTCGCCCCCAGAAAAGAGCATCGTAAATCACCCTGAGAAGCACGCCGACAAGGTCAGTCAAAATACTGGAGGGAATGCCAGAGAGGTCAAGAATTGTGATTGGGTTCTCTCCTCCCAACCAACCTTCGAGCAACTCATCCAAATCCAACTCCGTATGCCCCTCTGCGCTGGGAGTCCACTTGCCGGGTCGAAAAAGAAAATCGAAGCGTGGATCACGTAGGCGAGATGCCAAGCTTTCCAATGGACGGCGAATGTTTAGTGAGCTTCCACTCAAGAATATTTTCTCTACTCCAGCGGACTGCGTTGCAGGTTTGAATGTTGGAGGCCGAACATCCAGGGGATCTCCACGTTCCACATCAATGCCGCTCTCATCTTTAAGATATTGGATCGAACCCGCATGCTGTCCACTTCCCGCAACATTGTGGGTTGCATTGACAAGCTTATGCATGTCAAACCACAAGCGGTGAATGCTAAAAGGAACGGGGCTATCCACGGTAAGGTTGTCGCCGGTGACCCCTTTCCTTGTTTGGTTCAAAAGGGCGAAGCTTTTTAGGGCGCTGATTTTTTCCAACACAGCTCCGCGTTCGGCATCAGGAAGAAGGCCCAATGTAAGTGGGAGCAATTCCTCAAACGTCATTGCCCAGTAGGGGATATAAAGCGGACGTTCCCCACGTTCTGCGCTTGGGTTTACTCGGAAGACGGTGGCGCGATCATCAAGCGCTTTGGCATATTCGCCGTGAATGTCCAAAATGAGAATTCGCGCGGACGGAAATCGTTCCTTTTCAGAGAGCGACGCCAGCAGTCCGGCGACAGTGGTTGATTTGCCTGCCCCCGTATTTCCGACCACAGCGCTGTGGCGTGTTACAAGGCGATCCACGTCTATAAGTGAAGGAATGGATTCGGCGCTCGCCAGATGCCCGACTTTGACAAAATTGGGGCGATCCTGGCGACCGTAAATCTTTGCAAGATCACCTTCAGTGAGTAGATGAACGGTGTCCGACACGGTTGGGTATTGGGAAAGCCCCCGGCGGAAGTCGCCTTGATGCAACCCTTCTCCTACAAGTTGTATCGTCATCCAGCGATTGCCGTGAGGTTGAGTGGCAGCAAGTTTCTCCGGCACTGCACTTGCGCCGACTTGCGAAACAATTCCGAATAGATCAGTAAATCCGAGGGGGATACGGACAAAACTTCCCACCTGTCCTATGCGGTAACCTCTGCCGTGGATGAAAGTGAGACCGGAAACCGTCCGCTCATCCAAGACGACGCGAATCGTGGCCCCTTGCACATCCTCTACGGTGCCGAGATATGTGGGGTCACTTGGCATCGGGTTCGGTTGCAAGATGGGCTTGGCCCATCAGTTCTGCGAGAAACTTTCCGAACTCTTCAAAGTCGCCGAGTGTAAATTTCGCAATCTTTCGCCCTTGGATGCTTCCCTCATTCCAGACTACTGAAATCGAGCCTCCAGAAGGGATTGCACTGCCTTCACGTTCCGCCCAATTTCCGTTCTGGGTGCCGACGATCCCTTTATCCTCGGCGAAGAGACTAAAATTGCCGAGTCGTTCTGCAATGGCAATGGCTTTGGGATACGCGCCCAATTCTCCAAAATTTAGGGCAAAAAGGGCACCGAGAGCATTGCCTCGCAAGCCTTCTTCAAGACAAGTGTTCAGGTGCTTGTCGCCAAAAGAGTATCCACAACAGACCAGGACGGCTGAAGGTTTGCGAAGAAACGACCTTAACCGATCAATCATTGCCAGATAAGGCATCCGCCGACTTTCATCATACTTCAAATGTGACGGATGAATCATGTATCGCTCTTCCTCTCCAATATGACTGCCGCGATACGCAGATCCCTGAGCCGATTGTCGCCAGTTGATGGAGCCGTGAAGTTTCCACAATCTTGCCCAGCGTGGCGGTAGGATGTCTTGCTCCATAGCATGAGTATCGAAAAATGCCTGTCGGGAACCGACGAAACCGTCAAAATATGGGACACCGTTCTCCTCCAGGGCCTGCTCAAAAAGTAGATCGTAATTTGGAGTGAATATCTCAACGGGTTCCTTGCGGTCCCGCGCCTTGATCCAAGATGCCAGTCTATGATAGGCAGTGAGCTTCTTGGGCAATTCGCGATTCACGGCGCTCACGATTTCGCCACACACTGCCTGATCCAGCCTTTTCAGAGTTGCTGAACCGAGACCGCGCACCTCACTGTTGCCAGCCACCTCAAGCAGCGCTCGGATGTGCGTGAGTATGTTTTCGAGATTCGGTATGGCAATCCCATCCGCCACGAGGTTGGCGACAACCTTTTCATAATCTTTTGCAGACTTCGTTTTTGCCATCTTTGTCGCGATCTGCGAAGTAAGAGCATCAATCGCCGGGATGAGTGGCTTTCCATTTTCATCTTTGATGGACTGGGGGCAACCCGCAGCAAGGAGGAAACCGATTGGTCGTTTATCTTCCGAGAGGCATTGCTTGAGATAAGATGCTTCGCGTAGCGGATCGTGCTGGATGCTCATTCTCTTTATATGTGGTTAAAAGATTAGTGCACAGCGGCTGTTCAAGTGATTTTTCCTCAGACGGCTTCGGTTTCTTCCTCATCATCGTCGCTGACGACCGGGGCGATGCCTTGGAGGACTTCGCCTTCGCGGAGGTCGATGAGTTTCACGCCTTGGGCGTTGCGTCCGGTTTCTCGGATTTCCTTGATCCGGGTGCGGACCATTTTGCCCTTGTTCGTGATGAGCATGAGCTCGGCGTCGTCTCGGACGGTGAGGGCACCGGCGACGCCGCCGGTCTTCTCGTTCGTCTTCATCGTGATGATGCCCTTTCCGCCGCGGGACTGGACGCGGTATTCCTCGAAGCTCGTGCGCTTGCCGAGACCGTTCTCGCCGGCGACGAGGAGTTGGGCGTCCTTGTTGACCACGGCTGCGGCGACGATGAAGTCGCCCTTCTCCGGGCGGATGCCCCAGACGCCGACCGTGTCGCGGCCCTGGTCGCGCATTTCCTCCTCGTGGAAGCGGATGCTCTGTCCGTCGTGGGTGATGAGGACGATTTCGTCCTGCCCTGCGGTCATCTTGCAGTCGATCAGGCGGTCGCCCTCCTCGATCTTGATTGCGATGATCCCGCCCTTGCGGATGTTTTTGAAGTCGTTGAGATTCGATTTTTTGACGATGCCGCTGCGGGTGGCGAAGACGACGTGGAGGTTTTCGTTCCAGGTGTCCTCGTCGGTTTTCTGTCCTTGGACGCGGATGGTGGAAGCGATTTTTTCGTCGTTGCGGAGTTCGAGGAGGTTGGCGATCGAGCGGCCCTTGCTGGCGCGCGAGCCCTCGGGAATTTCGAAGACGCGCTCCACGTAGCAACGGCCGGTTTCGGTGAAAAACATGAGGTAGTCGTGCGTGGTCGCGGTGAAGAGAGACTCGACGAAGTCGCTGTCCTCCTCGTTTTCAGATTCCCGGGCGGTCATTCCGATGACCCCCTTTCCGCCGCGTTTTTGGGCGCGGAACGCGCTGACGAGAGTGCGCTTGATGAAGCCGTTGTGGGTGAGGGTGACGATGACGCCGTCGTTGGCGATGAGGTCTTCGATGGCGATCTCGCCCTCCGCCGGGACGATCTGCGTGCGGCGGGGGCTGCCGAATTTTTCCTGGAGCGCGCGGAGCTCCTCCTTGATGATCGCGAGGACGCGCTTTTCCTTTGCGAGGATGTCGAGGAGGTCCTTGATCGTGGAGATGAGCGCGTCGTATTCGCCCTTGATGCTGTCACGCTCGAGCCCGGTGAGCTGGTAGAGCCGGAGGTCGAGGATGTGACCGACCTGCTTGTCGGAGAACTGATACTTCCCGTCCACGATGCGGGCCTCGCTGCGGATGAGGATGCCGAGTTTTTCGACGGCTTTTTGCGTCCACGAGAGGGCGAGGAGTTTTGCCTTCGCGTCGTCGCGGTCGCGGGAGTCGCGGATGATCCGGATGAAATCGTCGATGTTCGCGAGAGCGATGAGGTAGCCTTCGAGTTTTTCCGCCTCGACTTCGGCGGCACCCAGCAGGAACCGCGTGCGGCGGAGGATGACCTCGCGCCGGTGTTCGATGTAGCAATTGATCGCCTCCTTGAGCGAGAGGAGTTTCGGCTTGCCGCGGTCGATCGCCAGCATGTTGACGCTGAATGAGGACTCGAGGGCGGTGTGCTTGAACAGGTTGTTGATGAGAACCTTCGGGTTCCCGTCACGCTTGAGCTCGATGACGACCCGCGTGTCCTCCGCGCTTTCGTCCCGCACATCGCTGATGCCCGTGAGGACCTTCTCATTGACAAGATCGGCGATCCGCTTGACCAGATCCGAGCGGTTGACGTTGTAGGGGATCTCGGTGACGATGATGCTCTCGCGTCCGCCCTTGCCCTCCTCGACGGCCACGCGCCCGCGCACCCGCACCTGCCCGCGGCCGGTCTCGAAATACTGGCGGATCCCCGTGGCTCCCTGGATCAGGCACCCTGTCGGGAAATCCGGTCCGGTGATGTGGGCCATGAGCCCGTCGATGGTGATGTCCGGATCATCGATCTGCGCACAGATCCCGTTGATGCACTCCCCGAGGTTGTGGGGCGCGATATTGGTCGCCATGCCGACGGCGATGCCCGTGCCTCCATTGACGAGCAGGTTCGGAAAAGCGGCCGGGAAAACCGTGGGTTCGGATTCGGTTTCATCGTAGTTCGGGACGAAATCCACGGTCCCCTTGTCCATGTCCGTCATCAGCACGGCACCGAGATGATCGAGGCGGGCTTCGGTATAGCGCATGGATGCGGGAGGATCGCCTTCGACCGAGCCGAAGTTTCCCTGCCCGTTGATGAGCATTTCGCGCATCGCCCACGGCTGGGCCATGTGGACGAGGGTTGGGTAGATCGCCTGGTCGCCGTGAGGATGGTATTTGCCCATCGTCTCACCGACGATCCTCGCGCACTTGAGGTGCTTGCGGTTCGGCTGAACGCCAAGTTCGTTCATGGCGAAAAGAATCCGGCGCTGCGACGGCTTGAGCCCGTCGCGCGCGTCCGGGAGGGCGCGGGAAATGATGACCGACATCGAGTAGTCGAGAAACGACTTCGACATCTCGTCGGCCACGTTCACCAGTTCCACTTTTTCGTTTTGCGTATACATAGGAAATCAGGCTGGGGGGAGGGATTCGGGGAAGAGGGGGATGCTCAAAAGCCCGGCGGCTTCACGCATCCGGCGGTCGGTGGTGCAGAGCGGAAAATCCTGGCTCAGGTCGCAGGCGGCGAGGTGAATGGCGTCGAGCGTGCGAAGGGCGACCTGCGGGTGGGTGGCAAGGAGAATCCTGTGGGCATTCCGCAACGTGCGTGATTCCAGAGGCTCCAATTCGAGAATTTCCTTGTCCGCCCAATTCTGGAAGATCTGCCAGGCTTGCCGACGCTGGGCCGGGGAGATTTTCCCGGCCCGTTCCTTGGAGAGAAGCGCGGCGGCAACCTCCGGGAAGGCCAGCTCGGAAGAAGTGATCGGCCTGCCCGTCGCCGCGCTCTCGAAGACGTGGCTGTCCGGTTCTGGCACCAGGAGTTTGATAAGAATGCAGGAGTCCAGATACATGGTTTACCAGCCCCGCCCGTCGCGGTCTGCGCGGATGATTTCCTCTGCGGTGGGGCCGCCATCCCATGCGGGCATTGTCGCGAGGTGTTCGCGGGATCCCGGGAAAACTTTGCGGGCTTTGTGAACCTTCACGGAGGTGAGTTTGGCTTTTGGTTTGCCGCTGCTCGTAATGACAATTTCGCGCCCTTTTTCAACGAGCCCCAAGAGCGCCGAAAGGTGGGCCTTGGCCGCGCGGACGCTGATCGTTTCGCCCAAGCCAGGCATGACCGCCACTTCGCGAAGAACCGGAGAAGGGATGAGGGGCTCACCGTCCGTGGTCCGGGATGTGGGTATTTCTTTCATGCCCAAAAGTAGTCACATGTAGTCGCGTTTGTCAATGGGATTAAACATCCAATCGTGCATTGAGGGCGTTGTCCTCGATGAACTGGCGGCGGGGTTCGACGACGTCGCCCATGAGGATCGTGAACATGCGGTCGGCCTCGACGGAATTGTCCTCGTTGAGTTCGACTTTGAGCATCTTGCGTTTTTCGGGGTTCATCGTGGTCTCGAAAAGCTGTTTCGGGTTCATTTCGCCGAGGCCCTTGAAGCGTTGGATCGAGAGCCCGCGTTTGCCAATATCGAGGACTTTGGTGAGGATCTCGGGGATGGCGAAGAGCGGGTGGGTGACCGCCTTTTCGCCGTCGCCCTCGACCAGCTCGAAGATCGGCTGGTCGCTGTCGGCGTAATGCTCGATTTTCAGGCCCTTGCGGGCGAGTTCGTCGATGAGCTTTTGCGCGGAGATCGACTCGTGCAGTTCGATGAGTTTGGCGCGGCGGCGGGTTGACGGGTCGGGTTTTTCCTTTTTGGCTTTGGCGGTCTGCTCGGAGGCGGGCGGTTCGCCGTCCGCCGACTCCGAAGCCTGGTCGTCAAAAAGCCCGAGGTCGCGGTTGCCCTCGTGGAATTCGCGGACCTCGGTTTCGCCGGGGAAATACGTCGCCCACTCGGTGTTTCCCTCGCGGACTTTGACCATGAACGTCGGGAGCTGGCCCGTCTTCGGGTCGCGCTCGGCCAGGTAGGATTCGATGTCGCCGCCATGCCTCTGGATCGCGTTGCTGAATTTCGCAAACCGCTCGAGGAGCTCGAGGATTTCCTTGAGCTGGGTCGAGGAGAAAATTTTTCCATCTGCGAGATTCTTCACCTTGACTTCGTCGGCACCGATGCCGATGAGGATCTTGTTGAGCTGGGCGTCGTCGTCCACGTATTCCTCGCGCTTTTTCCGTTTGATGAGATAGAGCGGCGGCTGGGCGATGAAGATTTTTCCCTGCTTGACGAGCTCGGGCATCTGCCGACAGAAGAACGTGAGCAGGAGGGTGCGGATGTGGGAGCCGTCCACGTCGGCGTCGGTCATGATGATGATGCGTCCGTAGCGGAGCTTGGCGATGTTGAACGTGCCTTCCTGGTCCTTTTCGCCGAGGGCCGAGCCGATGCCGGTCCCGATGGCGGTGATGAGTGTCTGGACCTCGATGTTCTGCAGAACCTTGTCCAAGCGCGCTTTCTCGACGTTGATGATCTTGCCTTTGATCGGAAGAATCGCCTGGAAGCGCCGGTCGCGGCCCTGTTTGGCCGAGCCGCCCGCAGAGTCGCCCTCGACGACGTAGAGTTCGGTGAGCGCGGGGTCGCGCTCGGAGCAATCCGCCAGCTTGCCTGGGAGGCCGCCGCCGGTGAGAGCGCCTTTGCGCACGGTTTCGCGGGCCTTGCGGGCCGCCTCGCGGGCGCGGGCCGCCATGAGGCACTTCTCGATGATGCGTTTCCCGACGTTCGGGTTCTGGTCGAAATGGAGCATCAGGCCCTCGTAGCTGATCGAGCCGACGATACCGTCCACCTCCGGAGAGATGAGTTTCACTTTCGTCTGGGACTCGAACCGCGGGTCGGGGTGTTTGACGCTGACGACGGCGGCGAGGCCCTCGAGCACGTCGTTGCCGGTGATTGGGACGTCCTTTTCCTTCAGCAGCGAATTGTTCTTCGCATACTGGTTGATCGCGCGGGTGAGCGAGCCGCGGAAGCCGCTGCTGTGGGTGCCGCCGTCCGGGTTCGGCACCGCATTCGTGTAGCAGAGGAGCTGCTCGTTGTAGGTGTCCGTGTAGTGCAGCCCGATTTCGACGATCACCTTGTCGCGGGTGCCCTTGATCATGATCGGCTTCGGGTGCACGACCGTCTTGTTTTCCACCAGCCGCCCGACAAATTCCTCGACGCCCCTCGGGTGCACGATTTGGACCGGCTTCGCGCCGTCCTGCCGCTCGTCGAGGAAGGTGAACGAAAGCGGGGCGTTGATATACGCGAGGTCGTTCAGGCGGGTGATGATGCGCTCGGCCTTGAATTCGATCGTCTCGAGAAAAATCTCCGTGTCCGGCAGGAACGTGATGAGCGTGCCGGTGTGCTTTTTGGACTTCACCTCGGCAATCACGTGGAGGGACTGCTTTGTCACCCCGCGCTCGAAAGACATCGCGTGGATCTTCCCGTCGCGGGTGACCTCGACCTTGAACCACTCGGAGACCGCGTTCACGCACTTTGCGCCGACGCCGTGGGTGCCGCCGGAATACTCGTAGTTGCCCTGGCCGTATTTTCCGCCCGAGTGCAGGCGCGTGAGCACGAGCTCGACACCGGGGATGCCTTCCTCCTTGTTGATGTCGACCGGGATGCCGCGCCCGTTGTCCCGGATGGAGATCGAGCCGTCCGAGTGGATCGTCACGTCGATGTGGTCGCAATGTCCGGCGAGAAATTCATCCACCGAATTGTCCAGAACCTCGCTGACGCAATGGTGCAGCGCCCGCTCGTCGGTGCCGCCGATATACATGCCCGGCTTTTTGCGCACCGCCTCGAGTCCTTTAAGGGAACTCAGGTCATCGGCGGTGTATTCGCTCGCCTTGAAATCCGGCGTGGATTTGCCTGTTTTCGGGGAGTCGGTTTTGTCTGCGGGCTTTTCAGGAATTGGTTCGTCTGGCATCTGATTCAGAGGTGAGTTTTCGGGGCTGGTTCCCGTGTCCCACAAGGCTATCGAAACACAATGGTCTGGCAACAGTTTTCCCAATTATTTCTGGCTTTTCCCACAGGATATTGGGATGGAGGAAGGTCGCATCCACAATATGTTGGGTTTAATCGAATTTTCCCGCTGCTACCTCAAGGTTTTCGGGGTATGGGTATTCCGCCTGCTTCTTATTGGCATTGCGCTGGGGGCATTCTCCTGGAACGCGGATTCTGTTTTTTTTGGAGGGAACGTGTATTTCACCGACGGGGATTGCTACGCGCGGATGACGAGGGTGCGCCTCCTGCAGGAACATCCGGTCACACCGATCCGGGAGCATGGTTTTGAAAATTATCCGATCGGCACGCGGCCGCATACGACGGCTCCTTTGGACTATTTGATCGCCGGGTTTGCGGTGGTGCTGAAGATGTTTTCCCGCGAAGCGCTTCCGCTGGCCGGGGCCTGGATTTCTCCGCTCCTCGGTGTGTTGACCCTGGGGACCCTCGCGGTCTGGCTGCGGAAGGTTCCTTTCGGCGGAGCGACAATTCTTCTTCTGGCGGTGTCGCCGATTATATCTCACGGGTTTTTGCTCGGGCGCCCGGATCACCAGTCCCTGCTCATGATGTTGATTGCGGTCGCGCTGGCAGCGGAGGTGGACATGTGGAGCGGCAAGCCGCGCGGACGGATCTCAGCCGTGGCATGGGCGCTTGCGCTGTGGGTGTCGCTGTTCGAGCCGCTGATTCTGTTGTCGGCGGTCCTGCTTCTTCGGGTCTGCGTCCGGCGACTGGTCTTTGCGCGAGTGCCCCTGATGATATTCGGTGTGATCCTGCTGACCGGCTTTCTGATCGATGGCTTCCATGTGGCGGCATTCGACGCGCACTTTTCGAGTTGGGCGCTGAACATCGGGGAACTGCGGCACGCCTCTCTCCCTGTGCTCTTCAGTTGGGCGGGATGGCTGGCGGTTCTCGCTCCCATCGGGTTGCCCGCCGGTTTTTTCAAAAAGAGGGAGCCTGTCCATCTATTGCTCTGCGGGCTAACCGTGCTGTTGGGCGGGCTGACGTTCTGGCATTTGAGGTGGGGGTATTTTTTTGTCATCACCTTTGCACTCAGCCTGCCATGGATACTTCCCCTGGCGCGTTGGAAGGTTCTGGGTTGGGGGATCTTCCTCATTTCGCTGTGGCCCGTTGCCGACTACTGGGACAGCATGCTTTATCCTGATGATGAGACGTTCCGCGCGCGCGGCGAGTCGGTTGTGGATGCGGTGGCGTTGCGCGATGCCGCGATCCAGCTGAAAGGCCTTCCGGAACGCGGGGTCATTGCACCTTGGTGGTTCAGTCCGGCGATTGTGTGGTGGTCCGGCCAGCCGTGCGTCGCCGGGACATCCCACCAGAGCCTCCCGGGGATTGTCGATGCCTCGGAATTTTTTCTTTCGGAAGGCAGCGGGCAGGAGATTTTGGCGAGGCGGAAAGCCGGCTACATCGTCGCATACGAACCCGACCGCGTGATCTCGAATGCGGCCCAGATTCTCAAACGGGCCGCGCCTTCAAACCCGCTCGCCAGGCGGCTCTACGACCATCCCCGCCTGACCGACTTCCGGTTGGTCTACGCGAACCGGTTCTTCCGGATTTTCGAATGCCCCGCGTCCCAAAATGGTTATTGAACGGGCGGAGGAAGCAAAACGAGCAGGCTTGCTCGCGGCCATCAAGCGCGAGCACCATCATCGCAGTGTGGCCGACCTGGAGAAAAAAGATGTTCCGCCCGCACCGGGAGAAGAAGCCAGCTTCAGCGAGAAAATGGCCCATCGGGTGGCCACCAAAGAGGGCCGGGCAAGATACAAGCAGAGGCAGCAGACCATTGAGCCTGTGTTTGGAATCATCAAAGAGGCCATCGGGTTCCGCCGGTTTGGCATGAGGGGGCAGGGAAAAGTCGCCTTGGAGTGGACCTTGGTCTGCGTGGCCTACAATCTGCGCCGCCTCCAGCGACTGGTGACCATCAAAACACAAAATATCACCCCGGCATGGGCGTGATGGGAGGGAATCGCCTTCGACCAATGCCGTCGCCTGGCAAAAACCGAGCAGTCTGGCGCTTCAGTTCGCTTTCCCGGTTCCGAAAACTCAAGAAGTGATCGCCAAACCAAAAAAATCACAAACCGGCGGGCATGCGAATACCTTTATCCCCCACCGGGTCCAACACACCTCGAAGTTTGCTTCGTTCGCCTCTCATCATTTCTGATCTTACTGTTAAGCAGTCATGAGATTAAAAGTCGGTTGATGCTGGACATATGATGCTGGACGTAACGTCGCATTTCGCAAACAATCCCCCCCCTGCCGCCATTATCCCAACTGGCGCGCGAGGTGAAAAGCGTGCGAGAACCCGAATATCCCATGGATCAACAAGAACTAGAAAAACTCGGCGAGGAAGTGGTGCAGGCCGCGCCCTGGATCCCCGCAATCACCAACGAGATGGCCAAGGTGGTCGTCGGCCAGCACCACCTCGTCAAGCGCCTGGTCATCGGCCTGCTCTCCGACGGCCACGTCCTTCTCGAGGGCGTGCCCGGCCTGGCCAAGACGACGACGATCAAGGCGCTGGCCAACAGCATGCACGGCGAGTTCCGGCGCATCCAGTTTACGCCGGACCTGCTGCCTTCCGACATCGTGGGCACGCTCATCTACAACTCGGAAACCCGCGAATACATCGCGAAAAAGGGCCCGATTTTCGCCAACGTCGTGCTGGCCGACGAGATCAACCGCGCCCCGGCGAAGGTGCAGAGCGCACTGCTCGAAGCCATGCAGGAGCACCAGGTCACCCTCGGCGACCAGACCTACCCGCTGCCAGAGCCCTTCCTCGTGCTGGCCACGCAGAACCCCATCGAGCAGGAAGGGACCTACCCGCTGCCAGAAGCCCAGGTCGACCGCTTCATGCTCAAGGTGGTGGTCGATTACGGGACGCTCGAAGAGGAAATCCGCATCATGGAGATCATGGGCACCTCCGGGGCGAAGCCCAAAGCGGAGCCCGTCGTCGACCTCGACACCATCCTCTACCTGCGCACGCTCTGCGACCGCATCTACGTGGACGAGGATCTGAAAAACTACATCGCCCGCCTCGTCTTCGCCACGCGCAACCCGGCCACCGTGGACCCGAAACTCGACGGCCTCATCCGCTACGGCGCCTCGCCCCGCGCCACCATCAACCTCGCGCTCGCCGCCAAGGCGCACGCCTTTCTCGAAGGCCGGGCCTATGCCACGCCGTTCGATGTCCGCAGCATCGCCATGGACGTCCTGCGCCACCGCATCCTGCGCACCTACGAGGCCGAGGCCGAGGAAGTCGGCAGCGAAAAACTGGTCAACTGGATACTCGAGAAGGTGCCGGTTCCTTAGGAACCAGGGATTCTCAGAATCACGAATTGACACTGCACTGATGCGAAAGGGGACAGTTGTTTTAAGAATCCCCAAGTTCTCATGATCCCCCGGGAATATCTTAAAAAAATCCGCCAGATCGAGGTGCGCACAAACCGGCTCGCGCAGGAGCTGCTCGTGGGCGCGTATCACTCCGCGTTCAAGGGGCGGGGGATGGACTTTGAGGAGGTGCGCGAATACCAGATCGGCGACGACGTGCGCACGATCGACTGGAATGTCTCGGCGCGCACCGGGGTGACCCACATCAAGAAATACCGCGAGGAGCGCGAGCTGACGATGGTGGTGATGGTGGACATCAGCGCCTCGGGCATCATCGGCACCGGGGCGCAGTCCAAGCGCGACCTCGCCGCCGAGATCGCCTCCGTGCTGGCCTTCAGCGCCACCCGCAACAGCGACCGTGTGGGGCTCATCCTCTTCACGGCCGAAGTCGAGCAATACGTCCCCGCGCGCAAGGGCCGCTCCCACGTCTTCCGCCTCATCCGCGACATCCTTTACTTCGAGCCGGAAAAACGCGGCACCTCCTGCGCGCGGGCGCTCCATTTTTTGAACCATGTGTTTCCCCGCCGGGCCATCGTGTTCTTCATCTCCGACTTCATCGACGCCGGGTTCGAGCGCGCCCTCAAGGTGACCAACCAGAAGCACGACCTCGTCGCCATCCACATTTCCGACCCGAGCGAATCCCGGCTGCCCAGGGCCGGCTGGGTGGTGATGGAGGACGCGGAAACCGGAGAACCCGTCGAGATCAACACCGGCGATCCCGCCGTGCGCAAGGGATACGAGGAAGCCGCGCGCGAGCAGCGCGATTCGCGCCGGCGGCTCCTGCGGCGCGCCGGGCTCGATCTCATCGAGGCCGAGACCGGACGCCCCTACCTCACCGTGCTCAGGAAGTTTTTCGAACAACGCATCCGGGCCCGCTGATGAAGGAAGACATCATCGAAAACCTGCGCATGGCCGCGCCCGGCGACCCCTGGTGGTGGATCAAGCTGCTCCTCCCGCTGGTGGTCCTCGCCGGGCTGGGATTCCTATATTTCCTGCGCCTCCGGCGCGCCGGACGGCTGCCGTTCCAGCGCCCGCCGGTTCCGCCCGGGCGCAGCGCGCTGGAACGCCTCGCCGCCATCCGGCACCTCATTGACGAGGGCCTCGTCCGCGAATTCGTTCGTGAGGCCTCGGGCATCCTGCGCGACTACATCGAGGCGCGATTCGGCTTGTGCGCCCCCCGGCTCTCCACCGAGGAATTTCTCTTCGAGGCCGGGCAGAGCGCCCTCCTCGACGAAGCCGCCCGCGCCCGTCTCGCGGAATTCCTCTTCTGCTGCGACCGGGTCAAGTTCGCCCTCGGTTCGCTCGACCACTCGCAAATGGAGGCGCTTTACGCTTCCGCGGAGCATTTCGTCAAGGAAACCGCTCCGGCACCAGCCGGTTCTGCCGCAGCGGAACCCGCAACGGAGGCCGCCCGGCCATGAATGGTTTGATGTCCTTCGGTTTCGGCCAGCCCTGGTGGCTCCTGCTTCTGCCCGCCCTCGTCTGGTGGTTCCGTCGGCTCGGGGAGAACGGCCCGGCGGCGGCCATCACGCATTCCTCCTCCGGCCTGCTGGCGCGCGTGGGCCGCAAGCCGTCCGGTGGCAGCCCGGGCCGCCTCCTGCGCGCCCTGCTGGTGGCGGCCCTGGCCCTCTTCATCATCGCGCTGGCCCGCCCCCGCGTCCCCCAGGGAGAGCAGGACGACCCGGACACCGGCATCGAAATCGTCCTCGCCGTGGATGTTTCCGGCTCGATGGATGCCCAGGACTTCCCCCTTGGAACGAAGAAAATCACCCGGCGCGAGGCCCTGCTCAAGGCCATCTCCGAGTTCGTGGACGGGCGCGGCCACGACCGCATCGGCATGATCGGCTTCGCCGGGAACACCTACCTGCTCAGCCCCATGACCACGGACGGCAATTGGATCAAGGAAGTCTATAAGCTCGTGGTGTTGAAAGCCTCGACCGCGGTCGGCGACGGTCTCCTCGCCTCGGTCCGCATGTTGGAGGAAAGCCAGGCCCCGTCCAAAGTCGTCATCCTCGTCACCGACGGGTTCAACAACGCGGGTTCCAACCCCCTGGATGCCGCGGAATACGCCCGGAAAAAAGGCGTCCGCGTTTACGTTCTGGTCATCATGAACACGATCCACATCCAGACCACCAACCTGGAAAAAAACCCCTTGGCGCAGGTGGCGACCAAGACCGGGGGCCAATACTTTCAAGCAGGCAACACCGAAGCCCTGATCCAAATTTACCAGCAGATCGACCGCATGGAAAAACGCCCGTTCGAGCAAAACAAGAACATGCTCTATGACGAGCTCTTCCTCTGGGCGTTGGTTCCCGGTGCCTTCCTGCTGCTGCTGCGGCAGATCGCCGCCCACACCTTCTGGATGCGCCTGCCATGAAATTTGTTTATCCCCACGCGCTCTGGCTCCTCCCCTGCCTCCTCCTGGGCGGCTATGCGCTCCTTCATTGGTCGCGCCGCCTCGCCAGGCGCAAGCTCGCCCTGTTCGGACCTCCGGAACGCCTCCCCCGCATCCTGCATTCCGTCGACCACCGGGCCAGAACGCGAAAATATTGGCTCGTCACCGCCGCCCTCTGCCTTGCGGCCCTGGCGATCGCCCGCCCTGTTTTTGGCCCCCGCTCGAACGACGGGAAACAGACGGGAGCCGAGTTTTTTCTCATCCTCGACATCTCCAAGAGCATGCTCGTGCGGGATGTCGCACCCAACCGCCTGGAAGCGGTCAGGGCCACGCTCTCCAAGTGGCTGAAAACCCGCGGAGGCGACCGCATCGGCCTCATCCTCATGGCCGGAGACGCCTTCGTGCAGGCCCCGCTCACGCACGATCTCACCGCGCTGCGCACCGTGCTCGAGCAAGCCGGGCCCCACTCGGTTTCCCGCGGGGGCAGCCATCTCGCGGGGGCCATCGAGACCGCCGCCAACGCCCTCGAAAAAAGTGGCGTCAAAAACAAGACCGCCGTGCTCATCAGCGACGGTGGAGCCACGGAGGGACAGGCGCTGGAGGCGCTCCAAAAAGCCCGCGCGAACGGCAGGATGACGCTCCACACCGTGGGCGTGGGCACCTCCGAAGGAGGTCCGGTGCCCGCTCCCGTCCCCAGAGGGCAGAAGGAGGATTTCACCAAGCCGCCCGCCGGATTTGTCGCGGACGAGTATGGCGTGCGGGCCACCAGCCGCCTCGATGAACGCTCCCTGCGCCTCCTGGCTGGCGCGGGCGGCGGACGCTACTTCGCCTTCGACCCCGAGGGCGAGATCTGGAACCGCCTTTACACCCAGGTCCTCCAGCCGCAGGCCCGCCGCATGGATGCCGGCAACCTCAAGGACTACACCGATCTTTTTCAAATCCCTCTGCTCCTCGCCTTCGCCCTTCTGATCTATCAATCCGCCATCCCCGACCGCCTGAAAAACCCGCCCCTCCCAAAACTGGCCGTCACCCTTCCCCCGGAAGGCCCGGCCCCAACCGCCACAAACATGAAAGCCAACCTCCGAAAAAACGGACGCCGGCCCGTCCCCGCCGCCCTGCTCCTTGTCCTGTGTCTGCTCGCACCCGCGACCGGCAGGGCGGAGACGAAGCTTCTCACCGCCGAAGAAGCCGAAAAATGGGTCAGGGAAGGCAAGGCCGCCGACGCGGCAAAATCCCTCCTGGAAGCCGCCCAGAAGCATCCCGACGATTATTACCTGATCTACAACTTCGGCATCGCCTCCTACGCAGCCGGCAATTTCAACGAGGCCGTCGGCGCTTTTTCCGAAGCCGCCCTGAGCAAGGACGAAAAACTCCACACCCTGGCGCTCACCCAGCTCGGCAACGCCCAATACCGCATGGGGGAGGCTTTCCGCAAAGCGAACAATGAGGGAGGAACCACTGTCGCCTGGACGCGCGCCGTCGAGTCGTATGAAAGCTCCCTCAAGGATCGCGGCGACTCCGCCACGCGCCACAACCTCGGCCTCGCCAAAAAGCAGCTCGAAGAAGTCCTCATCGGGGGTGCCGACGGCAACCTCAAACTTGCCACCGGCCTTCCCGAAGACAATTTAATCGGACGCGCGGTCCATTCCACGCGCGCGATCGAAAAACTGGAACAAGCCGCACAACTCAACCCCGGCAACAAATCCACGCCGGAGAAACTCGAAAAGGCGCGGGCGTTCCTTTCCGAGACCCTGGCCCGGCAGGCCCGCCTCGACCGTGCCGGGGCACTGAAAGTCGCCGCCGACCCGAAACAGGCCGGATACAAGGACACCCTGAATCTCAAGGCGAGCGAAAACTACGAAAAGGCGATCGAACTCGCGCCCGCCAACAATGCGCTCGCCGCCGAGCATGCCGAATTCAAAAAAGCCGTCGCCAACGACTTTTCCGACAGCGCGGAGGCGCTCCTCAAACAATCCGCCGACCTTTCCGCCAACCTCCCCGTGGGGAAACAACCCGACATGAAAAAGCAGGAAGGCCTGCTCACCCAGGCCGTCGCCCGCGCCGATCAGGGCCTCGCCTTCGATGAGAAAAACGCGCGCGCGCAGGCCCTCCGGGACAAGGCGCAGGCCGAACTCGAAAAAACCCTTGAAGCCCGCGGCGACGCGAACAGGGAGGCCGCCGACAAGGCCGCCGGGACCAGCGCCTCTCTCGGACAACAACAAAAGGCCGCCGAGACCGCAGGGAAGGCCGGTGACGCCGCCAACGCGAAACGGGTGTCCGAGGAGTATGCCCAGAGGGCGGCCGGTGCCTACGGCGCGGCCACGGAGGATTATCGCAAGGCCCTGGCGCTGGCTCCCGACAATGCCCCCCTCCAGGCCAAACTGGCCGAAACGGAGGGAAAACTCGCCTCCGCTCTCGCCAAGGCCGCAGAAGTCGAAATGGCCAGGGCCGAAAACGTCCCCGCATCCCCCGGCGGCCAGCCGGAGCCCGGCAAGCTGCAGGAAGCGATCGGCCACCTCGAAAAGGCCGTCGCCATGCTCGACCAATCCGAAGCCCTCGCGCCCGGAAAAAACGATGCCGCCGCGCTGGGCGAAAAAGCCAACTCCCAACTCGCCGCCACACGCGGCAAGCTCGACAAGGCCCTGGGAAAAAACCAGAACGGAACCGCCCAAAACAACCCGGGCAAGGGCGAGGAAAAAGGCGCGGGGGAGGGCAAAGATTCCCCTCCGAAACCTGGCGAAGGAGGCCCCCCCCTGGCCGGCGGCACCGCACCCCTGAACTTCAGCGACATCCGCAACCCCGGCAACGAAAAGCAGGGCCAGTTTGTCGACAAGAGCAAACGGGAAAGGATCCGGGACTGGTAAACCCCAGTCATTACGATCTCAGGCCATCGGCTCCCCGCGCGCCGCAACGAACAGCGCATACCATTCCTCGCGGGTCAGGGAAACGTCGCAGGCCCCGGCGCAGGCGCGAATGCGGGCTTCGTCCATCGTGCCGACGACGGGTTGGATCCGCGCGGGATGACGGAGGATCCAGGCGAGCACGATGGCTTCCCGGCTCACGCCTTTTTCCCGCGCGAGTTCCCCGACGAGCGCGGCGGCCCGGGCCACGCGGGGCTCCTCGCCCGGCTCAAGCGGTCTGCCGGACAGGCGTCCCTTCGCCAGGGGAGTCCACGCCTGGACGGAAATCTCGTGCAGGCGGCAGTAATCCAGAAGGCCCTCGCCCGGACGGCTGAACCGCGGCTTGTCCTGGTTTACCGAAACGCCCGTGTCGAGGAGGAGCGTGTGGAGCAGGCTGAACTCGATCTGATGCACGACGATGGGCTGGCGCAGGAATTTGCGCAGCAGTTCGACCTGGTGCAGGGAATGGTTGCTGACACCGAAGTGCCGGACTTTTCCGGACGCATGCAGATCGTCGAATGCCTCCGCGACCTCGTCCGGTTCGACGAGGGCATCCGGACGATGGAGCAGGAGGATGTCGAGGCGGTCCGTCTTCAAGCGCCCCAGGCTCCCCTCGACGCTGTGCACGATATGGCTGCGGCTGAAGTCATAGCGCCCGGGAGCCCCGGGGACCGGGTCGCCCGCGAACCGCACGCCGCATTTGGATTGGAGGACGATCCGGTCGCGCAGCGAAGGCTGGTCGCGCAGGATCGCGCCGAAGGCTTCCTCCGATTTGCCCAGGCAATAAATGTCGGCATGATCGAAGAACGTGAAGCCGCAGTCCAAGGCCGCGCGGATGACGCGGAGCGCATCGCCTGCGGTCTCGGCGGCCAGGGGCGAGCCGTCCCATTTCCCGCCCAACCCCGCGCAGCCGTAGACCAGCTGGGAGGCCTCGAGGGCGGTATGGGGAATGCGTTGGGAGTTCATGGCAGAACGGTCAGACCTCGAGCGCATCCAGCCCGGTGAAGGTTACGGAGAGTCCGCCGATTTTTCGGGTGTAGGGTTTTTGGACATTACTGGCAACAACGAAGTTCTTCCCCGCAGGGTGCAGGGTGCACGACGCCAAAGTTACCGAGAGTCATGCAGCCTTCTGGTCTCTGGCGAGCCAGAGGTCGTCAAATCGGTTGCTCAGCAGGAAAGTTCGGAGGTCCAGGACGTTCTGAGCCCCCTTGACCGACCAGAACATGCCGGAGTTTTTGAGCCGCTTACCGACGACGGTTTTGCAGCCTGCCTCGACGACGCCGGAGCCGATGAAGAGGCCTTGTGAGCGGAATGTCGCGTAGGTC